>Ga0209543_1000181_pt1 | contig 93380 bp, 98 predicted proteins | sample MesohylFT_FD_187296 | JGI IMG/M metagenome (GOLD analysis project Ga0209543, IMG submission 187296) | Host-associated microbial community of the marine sponge Aplysina aerophoba from Gulf of Piran - sponge mesohyl, lysed by freeze-thaw... | ecosystem: Host-associated > Porifera > Sponge >...
CAACGGCTCGATCCGCGCATACTGCTTGTCGCTCAGCGTCGTCTGATAGGTCATCTGGTCACCTGGACCGCGCCGCCATCCGCCTCCCACTCTGGCACATCTACGCCGCAATGTGAACAGGCCCTAGGTCGATGATGTACTGCATCCGGGTCTTCTGTGTATCAAGAAGCTCCCGGTCGTAGTATCCGGTCGTGACGGCAATCACTAAGCGCAGGTCGCACAGTTCGTCCCCACTGTCGATGAGTGCGTCCAAGAGTTGACGATCGATGCCTTCCGTGCGCACGAAGTCCTCAACCAAGAGGACGAGAGTTCGTCCACGGCTCTTTAGAAAGCGACGAATCTCGTTCAGAAGTCCAGTGAGTTCTCCTGCGCCAAGGCCAAGCGTTTGCGCCACCGTCGCGTCCAAGTGATCGTTGACCAGTGAAACAGCGCGATCCCTGAGGACTCGATTGACCTGCAGAGTGCGTAGAAGTCTGATCGTCGGTGCTGCAAAGTCGGTGATTTTGAGCATCGCCGAGTCCAGGTGAAGGTCAGCTTCTTCGAAGCGCCGCCTAGAACTCCGGTAATCTCTATCAGATCTACTCGTGATGTGCTGTACCAAGTCGGCAACGATACCTGTGCCACCGGTATGAAACTCGATCATCGCGGGGTCGAGGAAGAAGGCCTTCAAAAGGTTTGCGAGTTCTGCATCTACTTCGTTGTGGTGCTCCGAGCGCTCCAGCGCCAGCGCGAGTTGGGTCAGGAGGCGAAGCTCGAGTTCACTTTGGCGCGATGTGGACTCCGGGACAACAACGAGCTTCTCTCGATAGGCTTGCTGTAGTTCCACCGGTAGCACTGCAATCAATTGCTGCACAATCCACCGCAAACTCGTCCCCGATCGCGGGACGCTGACAACCTCCAGGTCGTCGCGATCCGGAGGGATGTTCAACTCGATCCATCGGACGAGATGAGATTTGCCAGATCCGCTGTCGCCAATCACCACCGCTCGCACATCACCCGAGGCAGTGATCAGGTCATTCAAGAACTCTCGGGCAGATCGATGACCTGCTGGACGCTGGAACGAAAGTGGCTCGTCAGTGTGGATGGCCATGAATACGTGAGCAGCAGCGGCATCCGCATCGATTCGCAGCACTTTAGGAACGCGGCCTGGAGCCCAGCACACAACACGTTCGAAGCTCATGAGTCGTCCTCGCATAGCCGCAAGTGAGAAACGGGCCGCGTTTCCGGCCAGAGAGAGAGTGTTAGCACGCGAGCATCGCTCGAAGGATGCGGCATTTCGATTGCGCTTCGGTATTCGAGGCGTGAGAGCGCGAAGCTAGTTGATTGTGAGAGTTGGCCCTCTGCACGATGGCGAGCCGCCGTGAGTTTGCCCTCGACATATTGGCGCACACTGCCACCCTCGATAACTGGGCAGGCATCCGAAAGCCTGCCCACAACGTCCTCGATCGGGATGATGTCTCCCGGCCTGCAAGTGGTACGAAGAATCGGCTCAATAGCTCGTGACGGGTCAGCGACCAGTACCTCACCAACCGACAGCTTTGGCATGTCGACCCCGAGCCGCCACCCAAACCCGAGGTAAGTAACCCAGAAGGCAAATTGACGGCACCGGTCGGGGTTCGTAAGGTCAAACGCATTGTCCGAAGTCGGACAATCCTGCTCGACCAAGGTGCGCCAGTTCTCTCCGATGCGCAAAGGATTTTGGATACCGCGCGTCAGAAACCATGCAATCGCTTGCGCGACTCGCTCCTGATCCGCGGCCTTCGCCTTTTCCGGAGTCAACAGAACACTCGCGAGCAACTCCCTAATGTCTTGCGCACTCTTTGCAGCTTGGCTCAGTTGCCAAATCGAGTCTCCAACAAGCTCTATCAGCCCAAGCCGCCGCGCTTCGTTGATCACGCCGCTCGGAACGGTGTCTCCCTCTGTCAGGGTCTGGGGAGACAAGAGTCTTCGCAGGGTAGCGTCGCTCTCCCTTTTCGCAGATCGGAGGTGTTCGACGACCACCTCGATACGGTTTGGTACCGCGACCATCGTGGTGATTACGCTCACTGCTCCAACTCCCTGAGGAATTCTGCAAAACTCAGAAATCGGGCCTCTGGTGGCGCCTGTCGGAGGGTAACTCCAGGCTTGGACGGATGTGGCACCGACTCGTCTAAGAGCCACAGACGTTCGCTGCCCGGTTCGCGCTCATCGAATAGATACAGTGGAAGCGATTCCCTAGATTTCGCCACCACGACGGTTGGGCCATTCGGAAGGTCGTTTAGCCCCAATCTGTCGGCAGTGAACACTGGCCGATTGTCGATGTCAGCGAAGTCAGCAACCTCGAAGGCGTCTCCAAGCAGCACGAAATTTCGGACTCCGCTAGTTGATATTTGTCGTAAGGCCGCCCGCTCACGGCGGCGAGCCAGAGGGCCAGTCTTGCGCTCACCGTAAAACACGAGCAATTGACCGTTTCCCTTCAACAATCGGCGGAGCGGTTCCGACAACTCTAGAGGTGCCCATGGGTATGGCGTCGACGGCGCACCATGTTCGTATCGCTGACGCCCTGAGCGTCGGCACGACGGGCAGCCGCCACAAGCTCGTCCTACCTGAACTTCGGGCACGACCGCCTCCTTGTCACCGCTGAATTCGTAGAGCGGGGCGATGATGTCGGCCGCGCACTGTCGGCAGCGCAGGAATTCTCCCATCAGGCGGAACGACCGAGCCGCTGCCGCCTTCTGCCGTGCCCGAAAGTTTGCTACCCGATTTTCCCAGAAGGAGGGGTCCCGATGCATCGGATCGATGATGTCTAGTCGCACTCGTGGCCGTGGGCTGCTCTCTGGGCCCTCTTCGCATTCATCTTCTTCGCGATCGAAGTCGTTGTTGACCTGCCGCACTAGCCAACTTGGGACATCGAGCAGGCGAATCCCACCCGCCGCAGCCATCAGTACGAGGGTTTTGACATTCCATGCCGTGTTCAGTGGGCCAACCATGTCAATCTCTCGATCATCTACCCCTGGTCGGCAGTCAACAGGCACGAAATGCACGCCATCTTCGAACCGACGCTCCTCATGCGTGAACATTTCCTCCCATCTGTGCTGAGCTTTGCCCTCAGTCAGCAGTTGCCGTCGACTGAGTCTCCGAGCCGTTGTTAAGTCGGCATGGGATGGGAGAAGAAGTGAGATGCTTGCATTTCCATCCCGGCCTCCCCGGCCAACCTCTTGGTAAAACCGATCAAGCGATTCGGGCACACAGGCATGCACGACCGCTCGGACGTCACGATTGTCGATCCCAAGACCAAACGCAGATGTCCCCACAACAAGGTCGATCTCCCCCGTCCGCCAGCCCCTGATGACTTGCTGGCGTTTGCCGTCGGGTGTATCTCCGGTGACGGTGCCTATGCGCTGGAACCCTCGATTTTGGAGCGCGTCAAACCAGTACGCGGCGTCGGCTCGGGTCGTCGTGTACAGGATCAACGGCCTTGGGAGGTGAAGGAGCGCTTCGAACACCCGGGACGCGCGCCTGTCTTGGTCCGTTGTGCCGGCTACCCAGAATTCGACCTCAGGCCGTAGCTGCGCCGCGCTCACAATCCGAAAGGGATCGCCCGGAAACAGGGTTCTGAGCACCTCAATTGAGTCACGGGTTAGAGTTGCCGAAAGGAGGATTGTACGAAACCCGCTCTCCCCCGAAAGGGCGAGCAACTCGTGTCGAAGGCCGGCCAGCATCTGGAACTCCGGTCGAAAATTAATGCCCCAACCATCAATAAGATGTGCTTCATCTACGACAATTGCCCGTAAGCGGCCATGTCGAGCAGCCTCGCGCAATGGCTCACGCAGCGACGTACAGACTGCTTCTGGAGAAGCGAAACATAGCGATTGACGAGCTTCACGAACGCGATTGATCAGTACCTGATTCCGTTTGCTGTTACCGCCTTGGTACGCCAGAGGCGTGTCATCGAAGCCGAGTTCTATTGAACTCTGCTCGTGATCGGCGGCGAGTGCGACTGTGGGCGTCACAACGAGTGTCACACCAGGTCCGTCCCCAAGCCCTTGACTTGCGAGCGCGTGGAACACGAGGCTCTTCCCCTCGCCTGTAGGTAGCGAGACCACGAGTGTCGACCCGCGTGGTGCTCCCAGTGCGGCACGCAGTGCTCTGCGCTGGCCCTGTGAGCGATAGGTGTCGTACTTGAATCGGGCGAGAAACGGATCGGCCGTAACTCGTTCCTCTCGCCTTCGCGCTTCAGCCCGTGCTGCCACGGCATCGACTCCGTCTTCCGGGACGTTCTCCAGCCAGTCCGGTTTCCAGGCAAGCCCTTGGACACTAAACGCGCCCTGGACAGGAGTGGCGGCGACACCGACCAACGCCCAGTCTGCGGCCGTTGGAAAGCCGTCGCCGGAAGGGACTCGAAGAGCGCCTCCTTCCTGGCGCAGCGCGTGCCGGATGAGTACGGCCAGGTCGAGAGATGAAGCTGAGCCCTCATTCAGGGCCCGAAATATGCGAGTGATCGGTGGTGGCGCCTCCTCCGGCACGGCGAACTGCTTGCCAGTCAGCCGGGACCGGAGCGCTTCGAATGCGTTCTCGAATGCATACTTAGTCACGGCGCTGACCTGGGAGATCGTGCGAGATGACCAAAGCACCAATCGACTCAAGCCGCAAGCGCGGTGCGTCCACGATCTTACGAAGAATATCTACGGCTGTGCGCCTGCGGTTCAACGACGAGTCAGTCTCACCGATGGACTCGAGCGCCAAGTGTCGACGATCAAGGCGGGCGCGTTGCGCCGCAAGGGTTTGCAAGGCGTCGCGGCGAGTGCTCTCCAACTGCGTTGCGAACTCTCGCTCACTACGGAGCAACTCCTCAGAACGCGCTCGAATATCGCTGCAAAGTGCAGCAAATCGCAATCGACCGATGGTCGTGTCTATCAGGTCAAGGCGACCGGCGAGGTTCACGTCCGACGACCCATTGTAAGCCCGGCGCAGGATCTCGACCAGAAGCGGGTCACTCACTTGTTCAAGCTTTGAATCGTAGTCACGTGTCTCGATCCAGGGAGGGAACAGTTCGTCCGCCATACTCCGGACCTGTCCAGCATGGATCGAAGAGTGCGCTTTGAGCAACTCTCGAAGCTGCTCTTGATCGATCTCTACGACGTATGTGAGGCGGAAGACCAAGCACTCCTCCTCTTCCGCTGGCCAGCGCCAATCTGGGCGCCACGTAGCGAAGGCAGTTCCTCGATCGTCTCGGTTCATGAGCCTGAGCATCTCATCAACAAGAGTGAACCCTGGCCGAACCAGACGCACGCTTGGGTCATTAAGCGCCAAGCCACGCTCGAAAGTCAGCAGGCGATCAAGAGCAGGCTCAAAGCGCTCTCGCCACACTGGCTTCTCAGGAATCTGTGCATGACGGTGCCAATGAACTCGGAAGGTTCCAGAGACAGGTTCCTGCACTCCTAGACGCAAGACGTCGAAAAGCCAACCGGACACGCCCCCCTTTAGTTCGCTGACTCGTTGCTCTGCCGCTTCCAGACGAACGAAGGCTCCTTGCGCATCACGGGCCTCGAGGTCCAGACGTTCAAGCGCATATTGCCTGTCCTGACGGCGGCGCTCATCGACCAAGACGTTCTGGAAGTCGTTAGTCAGGTCAGCGAGGCCAGCTGCGCCTCGACGAAAGAGCGCAATTCGAATCTGCTCGCGCATGTCCTTCAACATAAAGTGGACGTCGGATATTGATCGTGTGTAGAGACCGAAACCGTCCCGTAGCAGTTCATGCCACGCTAGCCATGGGCTGCTGTCCGCATCGCTTGGCAATACGACTCTTGTCGAGATCTGCTGGCGAAGACGCCCCATTCGATCGAGCCGTCCTATCCGTTGTTCTAGCCGGTCGGGGGCAAACGGCAGATCCATGAGCAGCAATCCGTCCGCCGCTTGAAGGTTCAGACCCTCCTCAGCCGATCGATCGGCAACAAGCACCGCCTGAGCTGTGCTCTCCAGAAACTCCTTGACAGCATCGTCGACTTGGGAGTCACTCATGCCCCGAGTGATCTTGGCGACGGTCGTCACATTCAGCACCTGGAGTCCGGCAACTAGTCGATCAGCGAAAGAAGTGGAGGACGTGAACGCGACGATACGTGGCGCTTCTCCTCCAGCACGTCCGGCCAATCCACGCAGGGTGAGTTCGACGGACGCGACGCAGAGTTCGAGCCGGTTCATCCCGTCTCCGGTTCTGCTACACGCTGCTAGAGAATCTTCGATCCAGTTCATTTCACCCGGGTAGGCTTCCTGCTCTCCTGAGCGCAGCGCTGCCGACCGCGCACTGAGCATCTGAGCGAACTCATCGGGGTCTCGGCCCAGTGCTTCCACCAGCTTTTCGTAAAGGCAGGCCAGCCTCCCTTCTGTCATGGGTGTAGCGACGGCGGCGGCCTCAGATCTCCATCGCTCTAGCAGGTCAACAAACTCCTCAACTGTTGAGTGGTCGTCAACCTCTAGGGCATCGATATGGCAAAAACGATCCGGCCAGCCGGCATCGACCCGTCGAGTACGAATCAGCCGTTGGTCAAGCCGATAGTTGTCGGAGATCAAATCCCGCAGGCCTAGCACGGCGACCTGCCGCTCTTCGTTCGTGAGAGCCGGACTGAGCACTGTAACGCAAGCGCCACGCACATCCCGGTCATCGTCGAGCAGTTCGACTATCTGCGCAATCGTAGGCCCGAGTAGAGCAAGTGGCGCTTCTGGATCAAGCGCCAATACGAGCTCGCCAAAGCGTTGTCGAAGCTCACTCCGTTTGCGGAAGCCAGCGACATCGCCTAGTGGGTAGGTCACAGGATCTAGCAAGTGAAGCAGAGCCAATGTTGCTGCGTCATCGCTGAGCACGGGTGTGGCGGTGAGCAGCAGAAGTCGTTGCACATTGTGTGCGATGTTGGCCAGCAACTCATATCCTGCCTCCAACACGCCACTCGCCCCAATCAGGTGATGCACCTCGTCGACGATCAGGAGATCTAGATCCGCGTCGTCAGCAAGGACGTCGACTAAGTTCTCCAGGTCATAGAGAATCACCTCCCCATTCTCGGCATCGATGTCAAACTTCTCTCGGAGTTCACGCTCCCACTGTCGTAAGAGTTGTGCAGGTGCGACTACGGCGGCCCGAGCGGACGGCGTGTCTGTAAGGAGTTGACGCAGAATGGCCCCTGCTTCAATAGTCTTTCCCAGCCCAACCTCGTCCGCGAGGAGGAAACGCTGCAGCGGGTCCTCCCACACGCGACGTACGACCTCAAGTTGATGTCGCATCAAATGCACATTTGCAGATACAAGTCCGCTCACGGCGATCGAGGCGTTCTTTTGTGCTAGTAACGAGCGAAGTGCATTGATCCGCCGATCATGGAATGCCTGAGATTCGATTCCTCCTGTGGCAAGCACGTCAGTGGGATCTACCACGGGGATGTAGCAACGGGTCTCTAGTTCGCGCTCCAAGATGGGAGCATCGTCGCGGCCGGGTAAACGGACGACGTAGGCCAACCCGTCCTCTCCGGCCGCCCTGTCATAGTCGATGACTCTGCCGGCTGACCAAGTTTCACGTTTCTCATCGACAACGTACACGCGGGTCTGCGGATAAAGAAACGCTCTCTCCAACTGAGATGGGTCGTAGACTCGCTCTTCGCTGTGGGCCGCGGAGAAGACGATCCGCACGCGCGCATGGTCCGGACTGAGTTCCACTAGTTTTCCGACGATCGCGGGGTCGTACGTCCAAACGAACTCGCCGACCTTGAGCTGAGACCCGAGATTAATGGGTTCGGAGATTGGAGCAGATACCTCCTCAGTTGACGGCTCATCTTGCCTGTAGTCGATGTCCCGCGACCCTCGGCACTTCGGATATCGGGGGCAGCCCCAGAAGAGCGAGCCAAGGTCCCGCCCTCGACGTGTTTCCCGAACCGTCATCGGGCTTCCACATCTGGGGCAAGAAGGGACGTCCCAAGCGTCGACAGTCATGTGTGTCCCATCGATGCTGCGATTCCCCGATTGGTGCCGGTCAGAAGTCCCAACCGCGGGCCAGCATTCGCAGCATTCTAAATCGGATCGTGGCTGCGTTCGACGGGAGGCGGACCAGATTGGATCGGAATGCTCATCTGAGGCCCGAGGAATCCCTAGCCGTTTGGCGGTCGCCCGAGGGTTGTCGATCTCCGTAAGGCATGAGATAATGCCCACTGCAATTGTGACTCCTCTACGTCCCAGGACTTCCAGTTTGCAGACGTAAAGAGGACATTGAAGAATGGAGCAGACCAGAATGGCGACGTACATACCCGCTCTACGCGCCCGAATCGGTGTAACTGACTACTTCGTGTCGGTCATGACCCTCGGTGAGGCCGCGCGCACAATCGACTATGCAGAAGACGTGGACGGCTGGACACCGGAGACGCCTCCTGAGTTGAAGATGCAGCGCAAACTCAACGTCCAGCGGGTTGAGAAGGAGATGGTTCCTTATCTCGTCGCGGACGATGACCACTTCTACTCTGCGTTGACCGTCGAGGTCCGCATCGCCCGACTCGGCAGGGACTGTGGGTTCGTCTTTGAGTCGACTGCCAAGTTTCCCGGCGGTATCGAGTTCGGGCAATTGACCTTGGACGGTACAGAATCGCTGTATGCGCTTGACGGGCAACACAGGCTGAAGTCGATCGAATTGGCGATCCGTCAACGGCCTGAACTAGCAGCGGAGCACATCGCGCTCATCCTTGTTCCTTTTGCCGACATCGCAACGTCGCAAACGCTGTTCAGCGACCTCAACCGCAACGCCAAAACCCCTTCAAAATCCATTTCACTGCTCTTCGCCCATCGAGACCCCCATGCCAGAATTGCCAAGCGGGTCGCCGAGGAGTCCCCGCTGCTTCACGGGCGCATGAATTTCGAGAGCACCAGTCTCTCAGCTAACGCGCGCCACTTCATGACGCTCTCCACGCTGTATGAAATGACCAAAACCCTGCTGGGAGCAATTGAACCTGAAATCGGCGATGAGGAAGAACAGCGCTACACCACAGAGGTTGTCAGGGTGATCGACTATCTCACCGATGCGATTCCGGCCTGGCGAATGGTGCGCGATGACGAGGAGCACCCGGCGTACCTGCGTCAACGCGAGCTTTCTGGACATGGTGTAGCCCAGCGAGCCCTCGCCGAACTGGCGCGCAGAACTCAGGCTCAAGCTCCGTTAGAATGGCCAGAACTGCTAAAGCGAATCAACAGTTATGCAGAAAATGGACATTCGGCGGTCGATTGGCGCCTTACGAATCCCCGCTGGCAGAGCGTGGCTCTTCAAGGAGGACGTGTCAACAACACCTCGACATCCATCCAGTTGCTCGCAGACGAACTGGCTAGCGCGATCGGGCTCGAACCAGAGAAGCGGAGTCCCGCACGATCCAAAAGAGCCAGCGCCCCGAGAAGAGTCACTAGGTGACTTCGGGGCACATGAAAGGGGCACCCATGTTCTTGAATCGCGTCGAGGTATCGTTCGATGCCGCACATCGCCTTCTCGGCTACAACGGCAAGTGCGCGTCTCCACACGGCCACACATATCGTGCCGAGGTCTTTCTTTCGCGGCTGGAATTGAGTGGTCTTGACCTTGGAGTCGACTTCGGCGACATCAAGCAGCCCCTGAATCAGTGGATCGACGCTCATTGGGACCACGCGTTCCTGCTGAACGACCGCGACCAGACGCTGATCTGCGCCCTGCAAACGATTCCCGAGAGCAAACTCTACTGTTTTCCAGGGAGAAATCCTTCGGCTGAGGTCATGGCGGCTACGCTATTCCACGTCTTACAGGACAAGCTCGGCTGTGACCTACAGCGTGTCCGCATCTGGGAGGGAAACCAGTATGCCGAGTACGCCCCAGACGAGGAACGAAGTGATGTAGGAGTGCGTTCATGAAGCGAAAACTGGGTGTGATCCTGCTCTCCGGCGGTTTGGATTCCACAACTGCGGCAACCCTGGCGGTACAGGCGGGCTACGACTTGATCGCGGTCACAGTTCACTATGGACAAATCCACAGTCGAGAAATCGATGCGGCCACCCGCGTGGCCGACGCGCTCGGGCTCCGTCAGGAAGTTGTTGACGTGTCGTTCTTCCGCCAACTCGCCTGGTACTCAGCCCTTACCAATCCGGACCGGTTCGAGATTCCTGAGGGTCGAGTCCCCGAAGACATGACCGCTGACATACCGATCACGTATGTGCCGATGCGGAACACATTCCTGCTAAGCCTGGCGTCGGCCTACTTGGAGAGTCAGGTCCTCAACGTGTTGGAATTGGAAGGCGCCTCACCAGATTCCGTGGAGGCCGCGCTCTTTATCGCTGCGAATGCCATTGACTACAGCGGCTATCCGGACTGTCGGCCGGAGTTTTACGACAGCTTGGCTGAGACTCTTCGATTGGGGAGCAAGATCGGGACGCAGTACGGCGTCCCGTTCACGATCGAAACTCCACTTCTCCAAATGACGAAGGCAGATATCGTACGTCAGGCGATGTCGACTGGGGCTCCCCTCGACCGGACCTGGAGTTGCTACGAGGGCGGCGTGGCACCTTGTGCCAAGTGCGACAGTTGCCTGCTGCGGGCTAAGGGATTCGCTGAAGCGGGCGTCACCGATCCGGCACTGACGGCTGAATGACATCGCTCAAGATGGCCCGCCTGCCCTCTGGAGAACCAGAGATTTTCGCCTCCATACAAGGCGAGGGTGCTTCAGCAGGCCGGCCAAGTACGTTCGTACGCCTGTCCCTCTGCAACCTTGCGTGCACCTGGTGCGACACTAGGTACACGTGGGATTGGGAGCACTACGATCAACAGTCGGAAATCGTCCGCGTGGAGAGCGCCGAGGTTGTCGCGCGGGTCACGACGCTCGGTGTCGAAAACGTTGTCATCACGGGTGGAGAGCCGCTCTTACAGCAGAACGCGCTCTCGGAACCGGTTGAATCGCTGGTGCGCGCCGGACACAGGGTAGAATTTGAGACAAACGGAACGCTGGAGCCACAGGCCGTCCTGGCAGAGCGGGTCGCACAGTGGAATGTCTCACCAAAGCTCGCCAACTCAGACAACTTGCTGAGTCGACGCCTAGGCGATGGACCCCTGCGCTGGTTCGCCGGAACAGAGCATGCGTGGTTCAAGTTTGTGATTGATGCGCCCACTGATCTTGACGAAGTGGAGGGTCTTGTGCGCCGCTACGAAGTCCCACGCAGGCGCGTGATTCTCATGCCACAAGGCACTTCGACAACTCAACTCGACGAGCGTTCAGCTTGGCTCGCTGAGGGATGTGCGCGACGAGGTTACCGATTTTCGACCCGCCTGCACATCTTGCTTTGGGGGGATAGGCGTGGCCGATAAGGAGGACAGCGCTCCCGTAGGAGTGCGGCTGCAATGACTCATGGCTTTGATACCGCAATGCGCGTCCTCGTGGTCAGTGCCTGCTCGAAACGGAAGTTGACGGACGACTTGGCGCTTCCCACCGGCCAAGGCATACTCCCGGCGCGCGAACGATACGCCGGGCGTGCGCACATTCGCATCCGCAATGCGGTGGATCGTTGGCGGAGTAACGGCGCGGGTGAATCAGTCGCCTGGTCAATAGTCTCTGCGGGATACGGCCTCGTCGATGAGCACTCCCGGATCCCTGCCTATGAGGCAACATTCACCGGTCTTGGTGTTGGCCTGGCAGGTAAACGAGCGCTCGACTTGGGAATTCCCGCTGCCCTTCAAGACCAAATCTTGACCTATGACGTGGCGGTCTTCGTTCTACCCCTGTTGTACCTACAGGCGGTCGGGGCGCCGTTCCGTGGGCCAGGATCGCAGATGTACTTCACATCGCCTGCGTTTGGAAGACGACACCAGACCACCCTGATCGTTCCTTGCGGGACATCTCAAGCGCGAGAGTTACGCGTTGCGGCTAGGGAAGTCGCCGCTGTAAGGTTTACTGCCTTCGTTGACGATGCCATCTCCATCGGGCTTGCAAAGACGCTGCGCAAGTGGGGAAGCAAAGGTGAGGCGAAGTGAAGTTCTTCCTTCCCGATTGGGATGATCGAGTCGATCCCGGCTATGACTTCCTCACCGATCGGTTGACACTGAAGCGCAAGCCCTATGAGGACGACCTCTATGCACACGAACTGTTCGATGAACGGATCTACGACGGCATCCTTGTTTCGCGGATGGCACTTGAGCAGGCTGGACGGAAGCGCAAGCGGGTTGAAGAGGTTGGCATTCGGGAATACCTGCGGTTGCCAGCTGACCTTGAGTTGTTCGGGGACTGTGGGGCCTTCGGGTACCTCGATCAACGCGACCCAGCGTTCACGACAGAAGAAATTCTCGAATACTACGATCGACTGGGCTTCAACTACGGGGTGTCGGTTGACCACATCGTGCTACCGGAGTTCGAAGATCAGCGCGACCATCGGTACGCGCTGACGCAACGCAATGCAGACGACTTTCTGCGCATGCACCGCGACAACAAGCTCAATTTCACTCCCGTAGGTGCGGTCCAGGGTTGGGACGAACACACTTACGCGGAGGCGGCGGAATCTCTTATCGAAATGGGCTACCGGTACATCGCGGTCGGTGGTCTCGCAAGGAGCAACTCGCCGACAGTATCCCGAATCCTCAATGCTGTTTCGCAGGTGGTCGCCGCTAGGGCTGCCATCCATGTCTTTGGCGTCGCCCGGGCCTCTCTGCTGCCATTACTTCTTGACCTAGGGGTTGCAAGCGCGGACAGCGCCGCACCATTGAGGCAGGCCTGGCTTGCCGCAAAAGACAACTACTACACCGTAGATGGTGGGGCCTTTGCGGCGATTCGGATTCCCATGGCGACCAACGATCGGGGTTTGAATGGATCTCTAGTTGCTCGAAGCGGGGCAGCTTACAGCGATTTGCGGGAAGCGGAGCAGGACGCACTCAATGCAGTTCGGTCCTTCGCGCGGCGGGAACTTGGCCAACGCGAGACAATGAAGAGAATAAAAGCGTATGACTCCATGTTGGGGTCCCGGACCTATGAGCGGAGCGCTACCCAACGAGATCAACTCTACAGGGACCTCCTGCGGGGCCGTCCATGGGACCAGTGTCCATGCCAGATATGCACGGAACTTGGCGTCGAGGTAGTGATCTTCCGTGGGAACAATCGGAACAGGCGCCGAGGATTTCACAATCTGTGGGTGCTGCGGCGCCGAATCGAGAAAGCGCTCGTGGAGAAAGGTGAACGGCGCGCACAGTTTGCATGGCAACCTCGACTGGAACACTTTGAGTGGAACAAACGCCCAGACGCTCCGACACCCCCGTGACAAGACGGCGCGCGGATTCAAAGACCTAGGAACGCTCTGATCAAGGTCTCCGGTAGAGGGTTAGGATCTTGAAGGCGAGAGCCGGAGGGAGCGGATTGATGCAGGAACCGACGTTTGCCAGCCTGGAGTTCGAGCAGAAGAAGCGCCAGACGAGGCGCGAGCGGTTCCTGGAGCGGCTCGATGCACTGGTGCCCTGGACGGCGCTGGAGGCGCGGGTCGAGCCGGTCTACCCGAAGCCGGGGCGCGGACGCCGCCCCTACCCGCTGGCCGTGATGCTGCGCGTGCACTGCGTGCAGCTCTGCTACAACCTCAGCGACCCGGCGATGGAAGACCTGCTCTACGAGGCCGAGTCGGTGCGCCGCTTCTGCGGACTGAACCTCAGCAGTCCGATCCCGGACGAGTCGACGATCCTGCACTTCCGCCACCTGTTGGAGCGGCATCAACTGGGCGCGGCGCTGTTGGAGACGATCAACGCGCATCTGGCCGGCCAGGGACTGCGGCTGCAGGCGGGCACGATCGTCGACGCGAGCATCATCGCGGCGCCGTCTTCAACCAAGAACCAGGCCCGCGCGCGCGACCCGGAGATGCATCAGACCCGCAAGGGCAACGAGTGGCACTTCGGGATGAAGCTGCACATCGGGGTCGACGCCATCAGCGGGCTCACCCACAGCCTGAGCACGACCGCAGCGAACACGGCCGACGTGACCGAGGCGCATCGGCTCTTGCATGGCGCCGAGCGCGAGGCCTGGGGCGACGCCGGCTGCCGCCGGACCACCGGCTCGCGCTGCGCGAGCGTCCCTGCGGGCCAAGGTCGAGCATCCCTTCCTCTACATCAAACGTCGCTTCGGATACGACAAGGTGCGCTATCGCGGCCTAGCCAAGAACCACAACCGACTGGCGCTCTTGCTCGGCCTGACCAACCTGCTGATCGCCGAGCCGCAACTGGCCTAGCCCTGGGTGACCTGCGCCCGCCGCTCGGCTTGGCCCCCACCACGGCGCCAATCGGACCCCGAAACCGGCCCTGACCCACCGTCCCCAGACCACCACTCATCACCGTCAAGCAACCACAACCGCCCAATCAGCACGAAACACCCTCAATGACCCCTGTTCAGAGCATTCCTAGTGTCCTGAGTCGCTAATGCGATGAACAAAGGGGCACGGCGTTGATGGTTTCGTTTTGGCCGTCCGCGGTTCTCGGTGGAGGGTCATGCGTACCCAACGGGGACGTCCGACGGTGACGATCGTGCTGGCTGCGGAGGAACGAGAGACTCTGGAGCTCTGGGCGCGCCGACCGAGCAAGGTTCCGGCCCTGGCCCTCCGCAGCCGGATCGTGCTCGCGGCAGAAGCCGGGCAGGCGAATATTGGGAGCGGCGCGGCCCTTGGTTGCCATCCGGTCACAGCCGGCAAGCGGCGGCGGCGCTTTGCCAAACAGCGGCTCGTTGGTCTGAGCGACGAGCCGCGTCCCGGTGCGCCCCGCACGTTCAGCGATGATCAAGTGGAAGCGGTGAACGTCAAGACTCTAGAACAGCTACCGCGCAACACGACCCACTGGTCGCCCCACTCGATGGCCGCTGAGATGTGAATGTCGCAGACCGCAGTCTCCAGGATCTGGCGCGCCTTCTGGCTCAAGCCGCACCTGTTCGAGCAGTTCCGGCTCTCTCCCGACCCGCAGTTCATCGACAAGGTGCGCGACGTGGCCGGTCTGTACCTCAAACCCGCCCGAAGTGGCCGTCGTGCTCTGCGTGGACGAGAAGACCCAGATCCAGGCGCTCGACCGCACCGGGCCGACGCGGCCGTTGTGCCCGGCGTGCCGCGTCGCCAGACCCACGGCTACGTACGACATAGGGCCACCAATCTGTACGCCGCGCTCAACATCGCCTCGGGCCACGTAATCGCCGACCTGACTCCGCGACACCGTGCCCGCGAGTTCCGCGGCTTCCTCGACCTGATCGACGAGCAGGTGCCCAACGACCTCGCTGTGCATGTCGTCTTGGACAACGTTGCCTTCCACCTCACCGCCGAAATCCAGCGCTGGCTCCATGGTCATCCCCGCTTCACGTTTCACTTCACCCCGACCTACAGTTCCTGGATGAACCTGGTCAAGCGCTGGTTCGCGGAACTGACGACGAAATGGCTGCGGCGCGGCGCCCACTGCACCATGGCCGACCTGACCTCCGCCGTCGAGCGTTGGGTCGGCGGCTTGAACGAGAATCCGCGTCCATGCGTCTGGCACTAGACCGCTGACCAGATCCTCAACAACCTCGCCGGATATCTCAACCGTATTCCCGACTCAGGACACTAGAGGCAAATTGCTCCCAACAAGCAGGTCGACGCCCTGATGACGGTGAACGGTTCTACAATACAGATCGTCTGGAAGACCGCGACTCCACTGCTCGCCGCCTCTACCCTGGTTTTCCCTCAACCCAATATCTCGTTCTTGGGTCTCGCTTGAATCGCTCGATCTCACCGAGATGGCATCGTTTGTACTTCCGTCCTCTGCCGCAAGCGCAGGGATCATTCCTACTCAAACCCTGCATGGCGATATCGGCAAGGGAAGACAGATACTGCTGGAATCCGAGCTTGCCATGGTCGTACTCATCCCAGAGGTGCTGCCTGGAAGCCTGAATGCCGTAGCTGTCGGTGTACGCCAATCGGTAGAAGAACGGCACCACCATTTCGTCCATGAATTCCCTGAGCGTCGTGCGGCGCTCCGCCAGTAGCTGGAGGCCCAGGCAGCAAGAGCCGTTCCCGAAGAAGTGCAGATCGATGCCGTCGATGCGTTCCTGCTCGGCGATCCGCTCATGCCTTCCTTCGACCTCGTAGACATGCGGCCAGCCGTTCTGGTCGAGGGAATCCAGTTCGATCCTTATCGTGAAGGAATCGCAGAGGTACGTTTCCATGCTCGCGGTCGCATCGTCGCTGCCGATCAGTAGCTTCCCCGCTTCGCCGTCGTATGCGGCCCGCAACTCCAACTCGCCTTCGATCAGCGCTGCCTCTGAGTCGCAACCGAGGCCGGGGAATTCCGACGCCAACCACTCGAGCTCGGCTTGGCTCAGGCTGAGCCGGCCTCGAGCCGGACGAATGTCCGCGACGGCATACGGCCTGCTCGGCGCGACTATTCTCGGTGCCGTCTTCGCCACGGAATGGCTTGCCGTGGCGGTCAGGCTGCCGAACCCGCCGCCGAAGAGATCCCGCCATTTTCTGACGCTCGACTGCTCGTCTTGGTCCTCATATACCGCCCTGATTCTCGTGGCGTAGCTGGAGATCATGTCCCTGAAACGGTCGTACTTGTTCTGATCCCAGTGCCGCGTGAAGGTCTCGCTTGGCAGAACGGGATTACGGATATCGGGCATGATCGGATGAGACTGGAGATATCTGTCGAGCCGGGTGATCACGGTCAACTGCGCATCGGGAATGGTCTTGAAGTCTGTGTCGTCTTCCCAGTCGTGGACCGTGCTGCCAATCAGCGTGGTGAGCAGGATCGACGGTGCCGTGAAGGACTTCTTGTGGTCCCTCAGGTACTTCAGCAACCGTGTGACGAGTTTGAGATTGCCGTTGGTGATCCTGTTCTTCTGGTTGAACCAGTCGCGGTATCCGTTACCGTCCGTTGGCTCGAACCCGTTGGTCTTGCGGTTGCAGATGAAGTGGCTGCCGTTGAGGGTGATGCAGGGAATTAAGTCGATATTGAAATCGTCCGCACAATTGACGGTGATGCACCTGGTCTTCCTCTGAGCTATGTCGGCATAGTTGCCGTTGTCCTTGAGACACTGGTACACGTCGTCGATGTAGTCCTTCGCTGACTTGGTCTCATCGAACTCCAAGTAGACGAGGCGGTCCACGTCGAACTCGTCGCTGTCTTTGACCGGTCTGATAGTTGTGCGGAGGGCGTATGAGCCTTGCCTCTCGGTCGTCTCGAACCCGACCAGATGCTGTGCCAGGTAATCGCTGACGGCCTTGTCGCTCCTCTTCAACCGCTCGTATCGAGTAGGGTTGAGATTCACGTGCCCGCTCATGAACTGACGGAAGTCGTCGACTCGCCTTGTCATTGGTCGTTGTCCAAACTGGTCAAGATCGTGTCGCCGTACTGGCTGAAATCCAGGTCGGCTAGCGCTTTGAGGGTCTGCAGGTGCGTCGTGTCATCCAGACTCCAGGACTGAATCTCTGGGTCGAGCCGTATGTGGCGATCGCCAAGCAGCAGCTTTGCCATGTTGGTTGACGCCTGAGACTGCAGGCCCAGCACGTAGCTGACCAGCTTTTCGCCGCCCCAGCCGGTCAGCAAACCCCAGGATCTGCCCTTAGAGAAGAAGCTGGTAGCGCGCCCGGTTCCGAGAGAGAGCACGCGGATCTGGCCGAGTGGTCGGCCGAACTTGGACAACGCCTCGGTGAGCGCAATTATCGTGGGGTTGTTGGCCCAGAGTCCACCGTCTGCGAGGAGGTATTCGCCGACCTGTCTGGGGTTGAAGTATGTTGGCGCGGCGCAGGACGCCAAGATTGCGTCTCTCAGTCGAACATCACTGTCCCGCAGGTAGGGACCGCCCAAGTCCTTCAGGTACCGAGACTTGAAGACATGCACCTTGCCGGTCGAAATGTCCGAGCTCGTGATCATCAGAGGGGTTGCGATCTCGCCCATGGTGACTGGAGGCAGGTATTCGCCGATTGCGCTGTGGAGAGGTTCTGTCGAGTAGCGGCTGCGCAGGAAGGGAGAGCAGCTAACCCTTTTCCTCTTGAAGATGCGGCCGGCCTGACTCTCGAAGAGTTCGACGACAGTCCGCATCGGGATGGCCGTCGCCGCGGCGCCCGCCAAGATTGACCCGGTGCTGGTTCCTGCGATGAGATCGAAGCGGTGACTCACGGGTAACCTGAGCACGTCTTCCATTTTGGCGAGTACGTGCGCGGCATAGACCCCTCTGATACCGCCCCCGTCTAACGCTAGAATCCTGAACGAGTCGTTGCGTCGCGTCATGAGCCAATCGTTCTCCGATTCGCTGCCGGTCGTCGGCCGAGCATCCACGAAGGTTCTTCCCCTGTTCTCCCTGGGGCAGATCGCAGCGGGAATCCGGTGCTTCCGGCACAATCCAGAGGACGAGCCAGATCGAGAGGTTTACACATACCGATAGTGTACCATGGTTTGTAAACCAGATGGAGGAACTCCCATGTTCAGCGAACGTCTCAAACTCGCCCGAAGACGCAGCGGCCTGTCGTTACGCGCACTGTCCTCGGTCGCAGGAGGCATCGTCTCCGCCCAAGCAATCGGCAAGTACGAGCGGGGAGAGATGATGCCGAGTTCGACCGTGACGATCGCCCTCGCGCAAGCCCTCGACGTACCCATCAGCTATCTCTTGAGTCCGACGAGAATCTCGTTGGACTCGGTCGAGTTCAGAAAGCCGACCTCAACCAAGGTTCGGGAGCGCGCGTCAGTGGAGGCAGAGGTCCTCGATCACGTGGACCGCTACCTGCAGGTCGAGGAGATCCTGGGAGTCGACACCTCCCGGCATGACGAACCGGATGGGGCTCCCTATCCAATCGCCTCTGCGGCAGAGGCGGAAGCGGCAGCCCACCGACTTCGCGACGCATGGAATCTTGGCGGCGGCCCGATCCCGGACATGCCTGAGTTGCTAGAGGAACGCGGCATTAAGGTGTTCAGGCTGGATCTGCCTGGTTCAGTAGATGGCCTCAGTTGCCGAGTGCGTCAAGCGGACGGAGACGATGTTCCTGCTGTGGTCTACTCGACCGACACTTCCCTCGAACGAGAACGATTCACGATCGCGCACGAATTGGGTCATATGGTGATGGACCTCCCGTCCTCGGTGGACAAGGAGCGAGCCTGTCAGCGCTTTGCCGGTGCCTTCCTAGCGCCCGCAGAGGAGTTGGTTCGCGAACTCGGACGCCACCGGCACAACTTCGGATTCGCTGAGCTCATCGAGATCAAGCACATGTTCGGCATCAGCGCCGCCGCGCTCGTCATGCGGATGCGGGACCTGCGGATCATTACGGATAGCACCGTAGCCGCCATCTTCGACGGCATTGGAAGCAGTTGGAGAACCGATGAACCAGCTCCACTAAAGGGAACCGAGAGCCATTCACGGTTCCGGCGCCTGTGTCTCAGAGCTCTCGCAGAGAATGAGATTTCGCAATCCAAGGCTGCGGAACTGCTGAGGCTCAAGGTCAGCGAGATCGAGAAGATCATGGCCGGCTCGAACGTCTAGGTGAACCGATGAAGGTCCTGGTCAGCGACAGTTCCATCCTGATCGAGTTCTCGAAGCGAGAAATACTGCACACGATGTTCGAACTGGAGTATCAGTTCGCCGTGCCCGACCTGCTGTTCCACGAGGAACTGATTGACCTCGGCTCCTACAGCCGACAAGACCTGCTGGGTTTCGGACTGAGGGTGGAAGCGCTGAGTACGGACGGCGTGGCGACGGCCGTTGCCTACCAAGCCGAACGAGCAGCGCTCAGCCTCGTAGACGCATTTGCGCTCACACTTGCCGGAATTCATAGATGGCCCATCCTGACCGAAGACAGGACCATGCGTCGCTTCGCAGAGTCGAAGAGCATTTCGCACTTGGACGCGCTCTGGATCGTCGACAGGATGCTTGTCGCGGGTGTGCTGCCTGGTACTCAAGCCTTGGTCGCGTTGGATGCGATGCTCAACGATCCGAGGTGCCCCTTGCCCAAACCTGAATTGGCCAGACGCATAGGGCATCTTCGAGATTGAGTTGTTACAGGGCGATCGAGTGGCGCAAGAGGATGTTGCCAAGCAATCTCCGAGCCGTTTTCCCTGATGCGGAAGACCACCGAGGAGCCATTGGGATGGAGTGAGGCTGCTTGACCGGAAATCGCCCTCTCGCCGCTTTGCTCGCCACATCGCTTGCGCCGCTCAATACGCACCCCACCATTCTGGACTAAATCGAAAGCCGTCGAGTTGACGTTCGCACTAGAACTCTGATCAACTTGTTACAGCGACGCCAGCTTGCAGTCGGCGACTGACAGGAAGGCTTGTGGCCCCGTCGAGGCGCTTGGGACAAATGCTCTTCTATCGACCGCGTAGGGCCTGTCGGAGCAGGGTCAGATTAGGCCTAGGACCGAGTCTTCCAGCCAGATCCAGGTGTTCCATTGGCACAAACCCTTCCTCGCTCGCCATTCGCACTCACCACGTCTTTCGGCGTCGTCCGGCCACCAACTCAACACCTCTGCCAGGACTTCACGCGTCCCTGACTCAGCAGCCTGCCAAGTTGCTCGAATCAGATGAACCTCACTTGATGGCGCTGGTCTCGCCGATCTTCAGGCTCTCGGTTCGTGAGCGAGCCAAGGGTTGCAACTTGAGCAACAAGCCCCAGGGCAGCACCATCTCGCTCTCCCCAAGCGGACGTAAGCGGCAGGACGGTCTCAACTGTCCGACCGAAAGAACTCGAAGCCCTTCAAAATCAGTGACATCGCAGAGAACAAGGGCGCTACCACAGCGAGTGCACGGAGACGGCTGGTCGTTCTCGCACGAAGCCCATCTCTCGGATGGGCGTCAAACTCAGATTCGAACATCTCCACCGCAACTCTGGCTGCGCCGTCTGCTTCGTTGATTCCCCGACTTAGCTTTGTCAGGCTCAACTTGTGAATAGCGTCATCGTATGTAAACGGGAAGAACGACTCTGGATCTGATGCCATCTCTTGATGGAGCAGGACTGCGCCGTTACCGTCATCGCTAAGAGCGCCCAAGGGCAGATCCACGGGAAAGACGGGCTTTTCTCGTCCAATCATCTCTTCTGCTGTCGAGTACGTTCCTTTGCCACCACCGATAGCGAGCATGGCGTCGGAAATCTCGACCTGCCTATTCCGGTACTCACCACCCGTAAACAAGTGACTCTGGATGTATTGCAGGTTTGCGACGTTCCTCTGAACTAGATTCCGCAGGACCTGCAGATTCGCATCTTCGATCTTCCGTTCCTCGGCCGTGTCGGACATCACGATCCGGACGTAGATACGGGGCGGTTTTGTCGTACGTTCCGCATATCGCTCTACCTCTCTCAGCACGACCCAATCGAAGATGTGGGGTGTTCCACGATCGTCCTTCGTCCCCTCCTCGTCCCCAGCAAGTACAACGACTCCACCGCCACGGTCGAGGATCTCTCTGGTGAATGACTGCACGAATCCGATAGCGAGGTCGAGTGTGTCCGGAGAGCAATCTTTGCTCGCACTTCCTGCGATCAGAATGAAGCGCCCATTCATGGTCCGTCCCTCTCTGGGAATGGTTACTGGCGGAACAGGTTATCGAGATCCCGATGACTTCGGCATGCATCGAGGCTGCGCCTCATCCGTCTCAGATTCTCCGCTGCCCGCCGTCGCTCAGTGCTCCCAGCTGATCCGAGGTATCCGTCGACGAAACGGGATTGACCCGTCGAATCTCTGATCGGCTGTAGCACGGCACTGGCGGCATGCGTCAAGAATCTGCGGAGCATGCTCTGCAGATCGCGTGGACCCTGATAGCTCTGGAAAGCGTCAATCGCGAGCGACTCAATGTGATAGCCACTAAGCCGTCCGCGGTCGCTCTGAACAGATCGCCTAGCTAGCGTCTTTACCAGCTTGATGGTGGGAACCACCCGTCCGCCGTTGGATTGATTCACGTTCGTGAGTTTCCGAGCGAAGCGCTCGGGATGGAGTATGCGGCTCCAACCGGCACCACCGGGCATCGGGATGCGGATACCCGTCCGGCTCTTGATCGAGGGAAGCACCTGGACTTCGTGTCGATCCGAGTACTGGATAGTCACTGCCATAGAGCCGACCGACACGGTGGTGCTAGGCAGCCGCTCTCTGATTGATCTGGCCATGCGCTGTAGTGCATCACTCGGCGACTGTTCGGACAGAGCCGATCCCTCAATCACCATGAGTACGTCGATGTCACTGAGACCATCAACGTATGTGTGTCGACCGACCGATCCGCCAAACAGCGGGCGGACCAGTTCATCGAACTCCGATTCCAGAGCCTTGCGCAAGACGTCGATGTGGCGAGCGATGCTCGCGACATCCCGATCGTTATAGTCGCGGAGTCGCTGCCTCAGGTACTCGTTGATCTCGGCTTCTGGGAGGGGCGGTCTGACCGAACTCAAGCGGCGTGGTGAGCTACCTGCCATCGTCTGCACCTTGCGTTCGAACCTCAGCGCCGCAGATCTTGGCGATCCTTGCAGCTCTTCGCGCCGCTGGGAATTCGAGACACAGCACTTCTAACGAGCCGTGTTCGGCATAGGATCTCATCGACTGCTGGAGCAGATAGAGGACCGACAAGTTGTTGGTCGATTCCTTGAGCCACAGTTCCTGGTCAGGGACCCCCCAGTTCTCTTCCTCGTACGCTGCTTCGTCGATCGGAATCGTGTTCTTGCTTCGGTAAGCCGTCCGCAACCAATCGAGTCCATCAAAGATATCGGCGCCGCAGAAGAAGTAGGTGAGCACCTCAATCGGACTGATCGCGCCAAACACGTGTATCGGAAGGCTCAGCCCGGCATCAGTCAGAATGTGACGGAGCAAGACGATCGAGCGACAGCGGTCTGTTAGCGACGTCCCGACTTCTCGCGCGGTGACCCCGATTGCATCGAACTCGCCCAGATCAGACGTTACGGTCGCGAGCCGCGGAACATTGACGAGTTCGTCCGAGGATTCCGGTTTGACGAGAAAGTCAAAGGCGTGGCCTTGTGCTCGCTCCTGATCGAGGCGTGCGCCATCGAGTTGTCCGTGTATGTCGGTACGCCGGTCAAAGTTGACCACCAGAACATTCGCTGACTCGTCCGCCTGATTCAGGATCTGGTGTAATCGCGGAACCGACCAGAGTTGAACAGGCGAGTCGTGTCTCGAGGCTGAGTTGCCGATCAGTTGGTCCTGTGCCTCGTAGCCCCCGCTGTCGAGGACTACGACGTTGGTCGCGAGCAACGCATCCGGAGATAGGTGACCCTGGTCAATGTCCCAAGCGCTGATCAGACACACGCCAAACAGCCTGTCGGCCATCTCTGAGAAGACTGCTCCGACCTCCGGGAATCCGCGGCTGGAGAACGAGGGCACAAGCAGGGGTGTTCGCACGTCCAGCGTCGCTACGTTGCGGGCGCCGGCGTGCGGTGTCTCACACTGAGTCAAGGAGCCGCCTATCCAGGCAAGAGGGGCACTGGCGGCATGCCGGGGCATTCCCCGTCTCGCAGCTGTAGGTAAGTTCGAAGGGAAGGCCGGACTTCATGGCAGCCTCGATGATGTCCGACTTGGATTCCGCCAGGAATGGAGCCGAGAGAGCGACGGCCCCGCCTGAGTATCCATCGAGCAATCTCGTCACGTGGCGCGTGAACAGAGGTGTTGTGTCGTAGTACTCGGAGAGCGCGTGAATGCCGATCGCGACTTCGAGTGGCCTTTTGTGCGTCGTTGCTGCAGCCAGCAGAACCAGCACCGCGTTCCGACCGAAGATCTCGCCGCCTGAAGAAACCAGGTTCGCCGCGATCTGAAGCCTTCTTACGCAGACTCCGTAGTGGCTGGCGACTAGCTGAGCCGCGTCCCACTCAGTTCGCGCGGCAGCCTGTCCATAGTCAATGAAAATGGCAGACACCTCCGCGCCGCTCGCAACGCGCTGCGCCAAGATGGTCGAGGAGTCGATCCCTCCACTCAGCAGAACTAAGGTGTGACGCTTCATCCGTGACCCATCTTCGCTGCTCCCTCTTGCTGGCGAGGCCAATTCCTTTCGAGCGAGGACAGCCTACCAATCTCTCAACCACCTTCATCGAGCCGCGCTTTCGTTCGCAACTCGCCCATTACCCTTCCGCCAACTGTTCGCGCCACTGGAGCTACTCACTCGACCCTCCTCTGCCCTCCGGGAAGGCCTCCACCCAGATCACGGCTGGAAACTTGATTCCGAGTCTGTCTGAACAGTTCGGCTTGGTACAGAGCATCATGGAGAGCATTGTGATCGCCCGTCTCATCGATCCCGAAGGCTTCCGCCATGCCGCTCGATGTGGATTCTGTCCAGGCCACTCCACTAGCGCCCATGTAGTACGCCTTGATGTCGAGCGCTGTGAAACCAAAGGGGTTTTCTCCCACGAACTGGTGGAAGTAGTAGTTGACAAACGACCAGTCAAACGGGGCATTGAGTCCCACGAACACGAGCCGATCAGCGGAGCTGCGGTTTGCTTCAAGCCACGTGGCGAACCGGGTCATGGCTTGCTCTGCGGCCAGTCCTGTTCGCTCCAACTCCTGCAGGGACAGACCAGTGACCTTCAACGCCGCAGGATCAGCATTGGTGTTCAGCGGCTGGAGATAGCAGAGAAACGTCCTTTCGGGGGCATCAATCAGGCACGCGCCAATCGCAAGGAGGCTGTACTCACCAGGGATTGGCCCAGCGGTCTCGATATCGACCGACACGAACAGATCACGCCCGTTTGTCATGGGATGAGCGGTTCGGGAGGCACAAGCGGTGGACGCGACTCGATGGCCCCCCAGTGCTCTCGGAACCTGCGACGCCGCTCCTCGACACCTCCGATGGCCTGCCAATGCAGTGCGGCAAAGGTCGTGAGATCGAACGGATGAGGTTCACCTTCACGCAATGTCATTATCACCGGCAGGCCACGGCCGAGTGCATAACCGAGCTCCAGAAAGCAGTTCGGACGTGAACCAGTGATGTCCGCAACAACCACTCGGCTGCGGTGCAGCTTGGCGAATATGTCCTGATCGATTCGGGCATGCTCAAACGGCTGATGTCCATCGACCACGACCAACCGATAACCAAGTTCGCCCTCCACAATCGGCTGGACCACCGTATCGAAGAATTCCTGCGCATCCTCATAGTTGGGATTCTGAGGATCGAGGAGTCGGATAACGAACGCTTGCGGCGGATCGAGTGCTTCGAGCAGTGCCAGAATCTGCTCTACGCGCTCAGCGACTGGTGTGCGTGTGGTGAAATTGATGCGATTGATCCAGTTGTGCGCACTCAACACGCCACCCACCTTGAACAGGCCCGCCGTTTCGGCCGAAGATAGGCCTCTGTTGAACAGCTTGAGCGCTCCCTGGTCAGGATTAGTCACAGGACAATTCAGTGGAGCAACCGGCTTGCCCGCCTCGTGGTAGAGGTTCGCAAGGAACTGGACTCCCTCAGCGCCTCCAACTGCGATGAGGATGTCGCCAAAGCGGGCTTGAGCCTCCATCCGCTTGCTGTTCATGTTCCAGTGGGACACGTTTTCGATCTGCACGTGAGCTGTGCCTCGGAGATCGTCCCAAAGTGTCTGGTACTGCGCGGGGATCTGCTGCTCATTCTTGTGGTGTTGCACGCCGACCGCCAGCGGGTCCACGGCACTGTCGGGTCGCTTGTGAAAGTGCTTCTACAGAGTGCGCCAAACCAGCCAATCGAAGCAGACGGGCTGCTTATCCTCATCTCGCACCGGCTCAGCGTCAACCGGTAAAACGAAGGTCGCGCCATGTTCCATCAACTGGAGAACGAGCGTTTCCACCAACTCGCGGGCTTGGTCGACATCGCTAGCTTTCGCGACGTCTGGATCCCGAGCGACCGATCCCGCGATATGGATGCGGCGACCGAACAATGGCGAGCGATTGGGCATCAGCGATCCTCCATCACTGGTGACGGTTCCAAACTTGAGGCCGCAGATCGAAGATCGTCGAAGCAAATGGCGCGGTCGGGAAAGGCCTGTGCCAGGGCGGCGGGGTACAATCGCGTCCGGATATCGGATTAGGTCCACTCAGGAGCCTCGCAGTTGGGTCCAGTCAACGTGACCAACTCACCGATCTGCTCCGCAGTCAGGTCGAGGGCGCCTAAATCCATTCTGAACAACTGACGGCGCTCATCAGCCGAGGGGCGTCGAAACGTTTCGACAATGGCCGCGCGCCTCAGCAAGGCGGCGTCGAGAGCGTTCATGCGATTGGTGCAGAGGAAGACTACGATGCGGCCGCCGGCCCGGCGCAGTGCGTCGATGCCCTGAATCAGAGTGTTCACAGCCACCTTGTCCTCGTGATGGCTGTGCTCCTGCGACCGAGACGCGGCGAGTGAGTCGCCTTCGTCGATGATCAAGATGGCGCGACGGCGTTTGCCGGCGGACATCGTCACACGCTGAAACGCTTCTGTAAGCAGGGAGCCCATCTCCCCAACCTTGCCGCTGCCTCGTACCCGATTGCTCAGCTTGAACAACACCGAATCTTCGGTGTGCGATTCGGTCACCAAGCGGTTCGCGATGCACTCCGCTGTCGCTGTCTTACCTGTTCCTACGTCCCCGTGAAAGATCACCAGCGGATACTGCTCCAGGATTAGGTCGCAGATGGCCAGGCGTCCGCCGTAGTACTGACGGTTCCACGCCTCGATTTGGTCGACATTCAACAGGAGCCGTAGTTGATTCCGAACCCTCGAGTACCGAGTGTCGAAGCCTAGCAGTGTCTTCTCTCTGTTGTTCAGGTCCTCGTCCGGCAGGACAACCTCCGCGTCGAAGATGCTGTTCTCGTTCACAAACCAAAGTCCGTTCGCTGCAAACCCCACCCGTTGCTTGCGTAGTCGCGACCGGCGACCTGCTTGAGTGTGAAATGGCTGGTGTCCTCAGATGTCGGCACCCACTCGACCTTGAGATGCTTTCGCATGGACTCCCTGGCGTCGCCGTCGTAGCTCGATGTGTAGAACAGGACGATCCGAAGATGCGGCGCTGACACGCGACGCCACAGCACCCCGCCCGGCCGGCTTGTCGTCAATTCGCCGGCCGACGTATTGACGACGTAGGTCACGGCAGTGACCTCTATCCCGCAGCTCAACAACGTGATGTCCACTTTGCGCAGGAATCCTGCCTTCGCCAGGGCTTCCACGTCGTGAGCATAATCTCGCGCCTCTGCTTCGGTGATTGCGCCAGTGCTGCTCGCGATCATCACCATGTCAGCCGTGAATCTCCGAACTACCTTCTCAATGTCTACCGTCGTGTACGTCTGGGTGGCCGTTGTCGTTTCTGTGTAGCTCATCGTTATTCCTCGACTTTGAACCGTGGGCCAAAGAGTTCTTTCCAAAGGTCGTAGTCGTCCTCGACCGACGCGAAACTCGCCGTTTCCCATGCCTCTTTTGCCGTTGCGACAATCTCCTGCCTCTCTGCCTCGGTGATTCTCGCGGCGACGTTGTTGAAGCTATACACCGGATCGATGATCACGACCGGCTCAGAGAAGCTGCCGAGAGGTGGCTGGTTCTCCGGAAAGGCAATGATGTCCTTCAGCCCGGACTGCGCGATGTAGAGCAAGAACCGCCGGAAGCGCTCGTCGATTGTTCCGGTCTGGCCTTCACAATCAAGCAGGTACGCCATGATCAGCTCGACTGAGAAGGACTTGAGCGGTTTCAACTCGGCGTGATTCCTCCAGCGTTTCGCCAAGCGCACGAGTGTCCGGAAGTCCGAGTCCGTCGTCTTGCGGTCGCGGACGAATTGGATCTGGCATGGCGCGCACGTCAATATTGCACTGCCGTCGCTGAGATCGAATTGCCAGCCGTAGTCAGAACCTGCTTCAGTCTGAATGACCGGAACGATGTCCACGCTCAAGCCAGTTCCAATGAACGTGACAGTCGCCGCTTTCCGCTGAAGCTCGAAGTCCTCCACTTTCTTGTTCGGGTAGACCTCCAAGAGCAGGGAGTAGATTGCGTCATTCAGTTCTTGCAGCGTTTCATCTCCGATCGTTCGCCCAGAAATGTAGAAGACCACATCAACATCCACCGGATCGGAAGTGGTCTTCCTGAGAATCGTGAACTTCGCGAACGACCCGGACTTCACCACTTTGGTGATCTCGATCTCGGTCTTCTCTTGCAATGAGCGACTGAGTTCTGCAATCAGCCGATCGACTTGGGCGTGGTACTCGGCTCGTTTGTCTGCCGGTAAGCGCAAGACGTGCGAGTCGTAGTAGCGAAGCTGGGTATTCGTCAGTGTCATCTGGACGTGTCCTTCGCGGAACAAGGGCGAACCGCATAGATTGCCTTCGTCGGCAAGCCTTGGTGGCCCCTGCTCAGTTGAACGTTTGGCGGCCATGCATCGGCTGACTACCAATCTGGAGGAATTGGTGTGCCTTCGATTTGACCTTCGCTACGCGGTTCAAGGGGCTTTCGCAGGGAGCAGCGCCTTACGACAGGTCGGCGCAGAGACTGTTCGACGACCACGTCCCTAAAGGACTCAGCCCGAAGAACAATCAGGCCAATGCTCATGGGCAGCGCCCCTGAGACAGCGTTGCCCCATACTTTGCCCGACGCGAAGCTCGGACAACCGGAACGGCGGGACTAGCCGATCCGTTCCGGTGCCCTGAACACCTTGGTCGTCCGTACAACGATTCTCGCCATGTCGCTCCTCCTCCCCAGGGCAGGGTTTCCATGCGACCGAGACCCTGACCTGACTCAATTGTCGCCTCCTGGGCAAGATCCGCAATACCGAGTAAGCGGTTTAAACAAACTTTAAACGTTCGACGTCACTGGAACGGGAGATGGTCCTCCCCTGTTCGGTATCGCAGGCGGTCACTCTCGCATGGCTCCCTGCCGCGCCTTCCTCAGCATGACTGAGGCCGGCATCACCTTCTTTGGCCGCTTCGCGGCCTCCCTCTGAACCCTCCGACGGGAGCCTGACTCAATGGAGATTCCCTCCACCCCGTCTATAGGCTTGAACAACGCTTTTCGGCGAACTGGCAGTGGAGCCCTGCCAGCGTGAAACACTCGTTGCGGTCTGCGAACAGGTTCTAGTCCAGTTGCCAACGGTGGATCTGGCTGCGCCATGGGCGCGACTGCCGGGGGACGTGATCTCAGGCGCTTGCGGACGGGGATTGGATTTTGCGCCTCATGCCGCGCCCTCGGAGATCGCCCAGCCCAGGTGAACTTGCTGCTCTCCGGGGCGTCCAATCGCTCCGACAGCGCCCCGATTTCGGTTGCCTGCGCTGCGACGATTGCACGGAGCTGTTCGACCTGAGGTTCTGGCGGTGGGTCGTCGGTTGGAGCCACGGACTCGGGCTCGGAAGTGAACGCGCCACGCGCAGGGCAGGCGGTCCCTGATTAACGGCTCAAGCCCCAGTTGCGGCAAGGCGATGGCATTCCCCGATCATACCGAGCAGTCCTGTACCTAAGTGCATTCACAAGCGTCATCCTTTGACAGCAGGCAGGCCGACATGCCCCTCGCCGCATGGCAACGTCATCCCGTCCTACGCGAAGAGCAATCCGGCGACGCCAACCGCCTCACGAAACGTGGCGCGCAGCCCAGGTAAGGGGACTTGAACCCAGAGGGGATTGGTGGGCTCCCGAGATTTTGAGTTGCTGGCTAAAGCGCAACTTCCCAGGAAAAAGTTCGCAGTACGGTATCGTTAGGGGTGCCAGTTCCTGTTCAGGCTAACGATGCAACAGGTTGAGCAGGAGTTAGCTCGCCTGCACTACTGAAGTGGTAGATTTGCACGCATCTGGCGAACACCTGAGCGAGTGAGGGATCGTGTGACGGACCACTTCTATCTGCGAGGCCGTTGGGTACCCCGCGAGGTAGCTGAGCAAGCGCTGGATCTGTTCGACAGTGAGGTTGGACTAGATCGCGCAATCGCAGACGCGGCGAAGGATCGCGGCCATGGGCAAGAGGAGCCATTGTCCATGCAGCAAGTCAGCGATGCTCGTTTGACGATGGTGAGGGGACCGCAGATGACGCCGGAAGAGCGCGAAGCTGGAATCAAGCGGGCTCAAGAGCTGGTTGCGAAGTACGTACCGAGAGATGTGTCATTGGTGGATGAGTTGATTGCCGATCGAAGAGCCGAAGCGGCACGTGAGTGAGTGGGTCTTGGACGCCTCGGCGTTGATGGCAATCATCAATGAAGAGCGGGGCGCAAACATCGTCCGCAGCGCATTGGAGGATGGGGCGGCGATCAGCGCTGTCAATCTGTCTGAAATAGTCGCCAAACTGATTGACTATGGAATGCCGACAGACGACATTCTTGCAGCGTTGTCGGGGATCGATTTCGCAGTGGAGAGCCTTTCTGAGGATGATGGGCTTACAGCAGGTTTCCTCCGTCTCAAGACACGGGAAGCAGGGCTTTCGCTTGGGGACCGATCGTGCCTTGCACTGGGATTCCGATTGGGGCTTCCCGTCTTGACCGCGGATCGTCCATGGTTGAGAGTGCCTCCACTTCAAGGGGTTGATATCAGGTGCATCCGCTGACTCATGCCTGTGCGATACCTTGCAGGGAATCTGAGTTGATAACCGGTGTTGGGAGCGGATGATGTTTATTGGCTGGTTCACCGAGCGGCCGTACCAGGATCCCGAAGCATCGTGGTGGGGTCGCACCGGACGTCGTTTGACCGACCTGGACTCATCCAACGACGAGTACGATCCTGTGCTCGGCGCCAATCTGTATCACCGCTATCTCGACGAGGCGGTGGCAGCCGAAGAGGCCGGCTTCGACGGCGTGATTCTGAACGAGCATCACTCGACGCCGTTCTGCATGGGATCGGTGCTCAACGTCGAGGCGGCGATTCTTGCCCGGATCACACAGCACGTCAAGATTTGCCTGCTTGGCAACATTCTGCCGATCTGGGAAGATCCGCTCTGGTTGGCCGAAACCCTGGCCGAGATCGATATGATCTCGGGCGGTCGGCTGATCACCGGCTGGGTGCGTGGCACCGGTCGCGAGTCGTTGGCCCACAACTCGCAGTCCCCATACAACTGGGAGCGCTACCAGGAAGCGCACGACCTAGTGGTCAAGGCCTGGACCGATGCCGGCCCGTTTCGTTGGGAGGGCGAGCACTACGACTATCGCTACGTGAACCCGTGGTCGAAGCCGCTCCAGCGTCCGCATCCGCCGATCTGGATTCCCGGAGCGGTCTCTCAGCGCACCGTCGCCTGGGCCGCCGAGCATCGATATCCCTACGTGATGCTGGCGACGCGGCTCGCCCCGACGCGCGACTCGTTCGCCTACTACGACAAGATTGCGGCAGAGTTCGGCTACGAGGCTGGGCCTCAGCATCGCGGGTACCTGTGGAAGGTCCATGTTGACGAAACCGAGGAAAAGGCCGAAGAGGTCGGTCGCAAGTACCTGACCGGTCCGGGCAACATCTTCCTTGAGGGCTCACGCGGCGACGTTAAGCGCCACATCCAGAATCTGCCCGGAATGATCGACCGGCGTCGCTTGCTACCGACAGCAGGCGTGCGGCATGTCGAGGAGTCTCGTGGGACCAGCGAAGTGAATCCCGACGACTACAAGCGGCTCCAGCTCGACGCCGCTGAAGGCTTCGTCGACACCGATGACACCTACCGAGGGCTCGAGGAGTCGTACAGCATCATTTCCGGCACGCCGGAGACGGTGATCCCCAAGATTCGGCACGTGCTCGAGTACCTGCGCCCAGGCAGTATCTGTTTCTGGGACGGCGACGGATCGATGACGCACGAGGACTCGATGCGCTCGTTGCGGCTCATGGGCGAAGAGGTCCTGCCGGCAGTCCGTGAGATGGCCAAGGAGCTTGATCTACCGGGACCCTTCGACCTGCCTGAGGGTTCGGATCCGGTCGGTATCTCGCCGGCGGCAATGTCCACTATCTAGAACCACTGCTGTTCGCACATCAGTACGGGTGTACTAGTTGGCGCAGTTGTCGCCATGGACATGAGCTTCGAATCGCGGCCGAGGCTGATTGATCGGCTGCGGTTGTTTCAGGTCGTTCGTCGACGCTTTGGCGAGGAAGACGCTGAGGCGTTCGTTGCAGCATTCCAAGATGAGTTTTCTCCTGTGGCAACGAAGGATGATCTGAGAGAGCTGTCCCAAAAGGTTTCAGCAGATATGGCAGCCCTTCACGGAGAGATGAGAACTGAAATCAACGCTGCGATGGTGAAGATGATCGGAGCCACTGCGCTCATCGCCGGTATCGCGCTGGCCATTGCTCGCCTTACCTGACGCTTACTGAGGCGGGTGGTAAGGCGCCGAGCCAGGAGCGCTATTCGAGTTCCTGAACGAAGCCGAAACGGGCTAGGTGCTCCCGTTCGACAACCACTGACGTTCTCACTTCTTATGGTTTGCTGCGGCTTGACCTACTGATCCTTCCGGACAGTTCTGTTGGCTTCACGGCCCTGCATTTGTTGTGCCTGCGTAAAGCGCCGGTTCGGCGGGTAACGCACCGGTTGCTTGCGCTCTGGTTCAGGACGCAAAGTGCAAGCAGTGCTTGTCGAGAGGACGGATTGATGCAGGTCGCAACCGGTAGGCGACGACTCGTGGTGGTGTTGATCGCTGTGTCGCTGGCAGTGTTGTCTGCGCTGTTTGTGACCCTGACTGCCTCAGCGCAAGAGAGCGCAACGCATCGATTCTTCGGTTTCTCGGGCGACGTAACCATCGACGGCGAGGCGTTGCTGCCAGGCGATGAGATTGTCGGTTTCATGGACGGCGTCGAAATCGGTCGATCCACGGTCAATTCTGCTGGCGCATGGATCCTGGATGTCGATGCCTCGCTACTTGAAACCAATCCCTGCGAGATGATGTTTGTTATTCGTGGTCTGAGTGTCCATCAGAGCTGGGACACCTGTCCGCTCAGGGTTAGGCTCGCGCTCGTTCGACCACAAGCGTCAGCTGATTCAGGAACCGAGTCAGGGAACGGCTCGGCGGGCCGCGCCGCTGACGACAGTGCATCTACGACGTCCGAGGGTGCAACTGACGCTCTTGAAGCGGATGAAACGGACAGTCTCGCGGGAGACGACGAGCAGGATGCCCAGTCTTCGCAGGAGCGAGAAATCGTACGTCCTGCAGCGCCGAGGACTGGCACCGGCGGCGCACTCGGTGTTGGTGAAGAAACGAATTGGCCGCGCGCGGCGGCGGTTACCGCGCTCCTGACCTTTGCTGCTGCCGTAGTCGCCCTGCTGATCGCTCGGCGAACTGACGGGGCCGCGTAGTGGATCGATGTCCTGTCGCCGACATTCGATCGGCTGCGGGAAGGACGGCAATTCTAGACAAAAGGCGAGTCCGCACCGGCCAGACGAGCGATTGAGAAAGGACCAGGTGATGCCAGCAGTTGGCACGTGGCGTCACGTGATCACGGCAACGTTGCTGTTGCTGGGCCTTGTCCTGTTGATCCTGGGTGTGCGCGTGATTCGCGCGCAAGAAGACTCGCAGACCGAGCGTCAACCCTCGCCCGACCACTACTACTACCAATTCTTTGGCTACGCCGCCGATGTGACCATTGATGGCGAGCCACTTCAAGTCGGCGACTCGATCACTCCGATCCTCAATGGCAACGCAGTGACGCCGGCAGTGGTTGCCGAGAATGGCTTTTTTCTCACGTTCAAGCATCTCTACCAGGAACCCCCGATCGGCGAGTGCCAGGTCGTCTACGAGATTCACAGCCAACAGCGTGCGGTCACGGTGACGACTGAGGAATTCGCGTACGCACGCGGTTGCGGCGACATCCAGGTAGCAGTCGCGATCGCTACGACGACCGGGGGAAGCTCCAATGGAGCCCAGGCTGAAGCAGTGTCCGAGCCGGGGTCCATAGATGGGAGCGACGACAGCGTTGGAAGTAGTCAGCCTGAAGCTGCCAACGGGTCAACCGAAGAGGTACTGAGCGACTCGCTGGAGGACGACACGCTGGAGGACGACGCGACCGCGCCAACCTCAGACTCGGAGCATGAAGACGGGATCGACGAGGCTGACCATGCTGACGATGATGACAGCGGCGTTCAGGCCGAAGCGCCGGAGACATCCTCCGGGGTTCAACGACCAGATGCTCCCAGGACCGGCACTGGCGGCGTCTACGTCCGAGAAACAACGGCCAACTGGCCAGTTGTGGCTGGTGTATTGGCCCTGCTGGTCTTCGCTATCGGTCTAATGACCGTGATGGTTAAACGCCGGACCGACGAATCACCTCACTAACAAACCAACTGGCTACCTCGTGATGCAAACAAATGACGAACTGACGGGAAGCAACATGAGACTGTTTCGAGGGGAAGGGCGCGTTCTACGTAGAGTCGTTGTTGTCATGGTTCTGGCAATCGTCATGTTCGTCGTTGGCGGAGAGACTGTTGCATCACAGAGCAACCAGTTCTTGTTGTGTTCCGGTCCGGGAGAGACAAAGCGAGCCGACGGCACGGCCGCAATCGCGGGTGACTACATCATCGTGGTCAATTCGAGAAACTTCGAGGCGATTCTTGACTCCAACGACCAGGTACCTGAAGACACGGTGACCGAGGAAAACGTCACGAGCAGCGGCGGTTCCTACGTGCGCGACGATCTGAGCTGGGGGATGTACATTCCCGCCGGATACGTCTACGAGGAGGCAGGGACGGCCACTTGCGTCATCAATCTGAAGGTGATGATGCGGGAGAAGGGGCAGGATTACTTCAAAGAAGCGGTCGTGGAGTTTGACCCATTGCCTCCGTGCCAGGGTCGGCTCTGGCTGAACACCAGCCGGCCAACCGGTACGCCGGCTGAAGTATGTCCACAGGGAGCGCCAGCAACCACATCGAGCACCGACACGGTGGGCAATGAGGGAACCAACTCCGGCGATACCACGCAGACGGTCAATCCGGTCAGTCCCTCCGAACCGGAGGACAATGTCGAGGTAGACGATACCGAGGAAGATGAGCCGGACAACAACGAAGGTGGCAGCGTCAGTGGCGGCGGCAATGGCGGTGGCAGTGGTGGAGGCAACGGCAGCGGTAACGGCGGTGGCAATGGCGGCGGCAGTGGTGGAGGCACCGGCAGTGGTAACGACGGTGGCAATATAGACGAAACGGACCCTGATGACGTTGACTCTGGCGAGCAATCAGGTAGCTCGAACGATCAGAGTAACGATCAACAGCCAGGCACCGACGACAAGACGAAGTCCGGCGAAACGTCTGACGATGACCCGAAAGATGACGGCAAGGACTCAGATTCGGGCGACCTGCTAGAGGCTTCCGATGAGGATTCGGAAACGAGCGACGTGGACGAAGGAGACGACTTGCTTGAGGATGACGATGCCTCCGACAGTTCCGGAGAGGCCAGCGCTCCTTCGGCAGAATCGAGTCAACAAACTGTCAGGCCAGACGCGCCAAGGACAGGTACCGGTGGGATCGCTGCACAGAGCGGCAATAGCTACTGGCTGGTTCTGATCGGCGTCGCTTCGGTACTGACGGCGGTCGTGGGAGTCTTAATCGTGAATCGACGCTTCGTTCGAAGCGCGCAGCATGCTGTTGGGAGGGCGTTTACCGGCAAACGGAGGGACCATGAGGACTCCCTACGATGAGTCCGCTCCTGCTGGCACCCAAGCTCTGGCTACGCGCCGCCATGTTGGCGGCGCTGGGCGTCCTGGTGCTGTTCCTGGGCATTGAGTTCTCGAGTGCTCAGCAGACGGACTACAGCGATTGGGAGTTGCTGATCTGTTCTCATCCTGGAGCCTCTGTTCACCCGGACGGTTCCTTGCTGGATGGGGATTCAAGCACGGGCGACTCGATTTACATCCATCCCACCCATGGTGACTACACCGAGTCGATTTCCACAGGCGGTGTCTGGCCGAATCGTGGCTGGGGCTCATACATCTACTGGAGCTCGCTGCTGGTTGAGCACAACGACGGCACCTGCTCGTTGCGAGCCAGTTTCCGGATTGCCAAGTGGGGCGAGGCTGCCCAAACGGCCCGAGCTTCATATCAGCCGTGTCCGGTCGAGGTTCCGGTGCTGACCGACGATCCAAATCACGAGGACTACTCGGTCGGCCGGACTGACTCAGGTACCCGGATTCGCAGCATCCGCGTCTGGCTGAATCGCGACATGGTTGCAGATGAGCTGAGCATCCCATGCGATGCCGAGGATCCCTCCGCATTGCTGCCGGGACAGGATCCGCCCAGCGATGACGCTTCGTCGGACAGCGGCAGCGGCAATAGCAATGTGGACGACGGTGGGAACAGTGTGAGTGGGGAAGATGCGAACGCAGCAGAGCCTGTCAACGGCGGCGGACAGACACCCACGGTCAACAACGCGCCAAACCCTACACGGACCAATACGAACCCAACGCCAACTCAGACGAACAACAATCAGGCATCGACGACAACCGAATCGAACCAGGCGGGATCTGACATTAGCCCGAACCAGTCTTCTGTCAGCAACACGAGCGATGAAGATGGCGAGGACACCGGCGCCTCGACAACAGGTGTCTCGGAGGAGACGTCTGGCAACGATGCCCTGGAGGATGACGTGTCGGAAGACCTTCTTGAAGATGCGGGATCTTCAGAGACCGCATGGGTCAAGCCCGACGAGCGCGCGGAGTCGCAGGAACAGACACAGATTGCCAGGCCACGCGCGCCGAGGACCGGCACAGGCGGTGCCGCGGCCGAATCGTCTGACCGCGAGGGAGCTATCGCATTGACTGCGTTTGTCGCTGCGGTGGCAGTGATTGGAATCGTCTCGCTGACCTTGTATCGACGACGCGGCAAGCCTCAGAGTCAATGAAGGCGGGGCCCTCCGGCGAGCGGTCACCAAGTCATGAGATTCCCAGAGACGAAGTTCACACTGCGACAGCGGTGGACAGCGGCCGTAGTTGCGACGGCGGCGCTGGTCGTCGCGGTGTTGTTCGCATTTGGCGGGATTCTGACCGTCCGGGGACAGTCCGTGGAACGGATCGCAGTGGACTGGTGTTCACACCCCGGCGCGTCCCGGACCTACACCGGAGCGCTGCTTGACGGCAGTGGAAATGATCGGCACGAAGTGTGGGTCTACGCCACGATTCCGGGGGCCGAAGGACCGGTGAATGAAGCAGCGGCGAGATCTGACCGGAGTTGGAGATTGAACTCCCTCTGGTCCACCCTCATCACCGATGAGAACGACAGACCAATCACGAAGTCGGGAAGTTCGTTTGGCGTCAGAGATGAGCAAGATCAATTCGTGCCCATCGATCTGGACTCGGACGGGTTTCTGCCATGCAAGCTCAATGCGCGCTTCGCAATCAAGGATCCCGGAGCTGGCGGATCTGTTCGAACAGCAAGCGCCCAGTTTGGGCGATGCGTCCCAACTGACGATCCACTCGCGGAGATTTCGGTCCGGGTGTGGCTGAATCGGAGCATGAAGGCCGAACATGCCAACACGCCATGCAGCACCATTGTCGATGACGAGCAAGAACTGACCAATCCTCCGCCGCCAACAACCACAATCGGAGGTGGAGTCGGTGGAGGTTCGACGAGCAGCGAAACGACTGTCGTGGACGACGAAGTCGAAGATGGTCAGCAGGACAGGCATGAAGACGACCAGGATGACGATCAGGATGACGATCAGAACAAGGGCGACGAAGACGACCAGAGTACGAGTCAGGACGGCGATCAGGGAGACGAACAGGACGACGGCGACAAAGACGACAAGAGTGCGAGTCAGGATGGCGATCAGGAAGACGAACAGCAGGTCAGTAGCGAGAACGGCGTAGAGACGACCGACGGCGATGACACGAGCAGCGAAACGGCGGACACCGACTCGACCGATGGCCAGACGGCAACAGACGACGAGAGTAGCCAGTCGGATGAGGCGACGGACTCGAAGGATCAGGATTCCGACGACACACTCGAGGCTGATGATGACGTTGTTCAGTCTGAGGCGACTGAACAGGAGGCGACGACCACCGACCAAGCGAGTTCACAGGCTGAGACAGCATCTGAACAGGAATCGGACGACGCGCAGGATCCTGTAAGACCAGATGCGCCAAAGACGGGGACCGGCGGCACGCTGAGCGAACAAGCTGGCTCGCAGTGGGAGGTCGTGCTGGGCGCCTCGTTGGGTTTGTCTGTCCTGGCAGCCACAGTTCTGTTGAAGGGCGTCCGGCGCAGACGCCGGGCAGTCGCTGAATCGGGAAGTGGGGATGATCCGCCTCGGTAGCGCCTGTTAGCTCGGTTCCAGTGTCGCGATCCTCTGCAGCCTGGTCAGCAGAACGTGACGCTGGCCAGCCTGGTTGTTCTCTTCTTGGCATGGATCCGGCGTGGCAACGGCGCGTGACCGAAGCCCTGTTAGACTGACCCGTAAGTGTGTAGAAACTGAATGTCGATCAGAGGAACTGAGCGCCCATGCTACTGGTGAGCCGCAAAGAGCAAGAGAGCCCCGAAGCTCTCATCCGCCGCTTCAACAAAATGGTGCAGCGCGACGGCGTGCTGCAGGAGTCGCGGCGGCGTCGCCGGTTTATCAGCAATCGCGAGAAGCAACGACAGGCCGAGCGCCGCGCCGCGCGCCGGCGCCGTCGAGCGATGGTCAAGGTGCGCCGTCCGAGGATGCCCCGCTAGCGGTAGGTGTAGCCAGCGTTCGGGTTCGCTGGCGTTCCTTCTAGGTTCCGCTTTACTGACTGCTGACGAAGGCCTGACCGGGCCTTGATGTCGCTGCGTACCCTCGACCGTGAGTATGTGAGTAACGCGGAAGGGAGTGATCGGCGATGTCCCTCAATGACAGCACCGACCGCACCGTGTTGGTAGTCGACGACGAGGCGAATATCCGCGAGTTGTGCTCGCTCTATCTCGAGCAGGAGGGGTTTGGCGTGATCACGGCCGACGATGGCGTCTCGGCCCTAGCCGTCGCTCGTGCGGAGTCGCCCGATCTGATTGTGCTCGACCTGATGCTGCCAAAGAAATCGGGCTATGAAGTGACTCGCGAGCTCCGTTCCGACGCGAGTGCGATCCGAGATGTGCCGATCCTGATGCTGACCGCACGCTCGGAGGATGTGGACCGGATTGTTGGTCTGGAGCTCGGCGCGGACGACTACCTGGGCAAGCCGTTTCATCCTCGCGAGCTCACGGCGCGCGTCAAGGCGATCCTGCGCCGCGCTGCCGCGGGGCCGGGTCGTGTCAACGCAGGCCCTGGAATGCGCGGCCAGTTCGAGGTCGGTCCGTTGTGTGTCGATTGGGATCGGCGTGAGGCGACGCTGTCAGGCCGGTCGTTGAAGCTGCGCAACAAGGAATTCGAGCTGCTCAAACAACTCGCGGAGTACCGCGGCATCGTCCTGACTCGAGAGCAACTCCTGGAACAAGTCTGGGGCTACGAGTACTTCGGAGAGACACGAACGGTTGACGTTCACGTCAACCAACTACGCCGTAAGCTCGCGCCGGACGGCGGCGATCCGGGCGTCGCCATCGAGACGGTGCGGGGTGTCGGGTACAAGCTGGTGGAAACGAGCGCACGACAAACTGGCTGACTTGCACGCAGGTTCTCTCCGATTTGCTCCCCTTCCAGCGCCTGATGCATATCCTCCGATTCCCCTCTCCCCCCCTGCGGGGGGAGATGTCACAGAGTGACGGAGGGGGGCGGCTGTCGACTACCAGATAGGGCCAACAGGCAGGGAACCCCCCTCTGCCTTCGGCATCTCCCCCGCAAGGGGGGAGAAGGGGAGTTTTGCATCGGTCTCTTCCATGGGGAGCAAAGAAGACGACCGATGGGATAGCGCGTCAAGATAGAGGTGACGACATTGCGCCGTGGCTACGGTCTGAGGTTGTTTGCCGGGTTTGCCGGACTGGTGCTGGTGATGGTGATCGTGCCTGGCGTGGTGTTTGCATCGCTGTTTGGCGGGTACCGCGAAGACATTGACCGCTCGGAGTTGCGAACCGCGGGCAATGCGCTGAGAGTCGAGATCGCTCGCATTCTGCGCAGCGCCGCGGCGATTGACCGGAACCAAATCGTCACACTGATCCGCGAGCAGGCGGAACACGCTGGATTGATCGTGATCCTGGCAGACGGTGATGGGCGCGTGATCGAGGGATTTGCGCCGGCTCGCGGGCTGAAGGACGACTACCTGGGCGTGCAATACTCCGTGATTGTCGAAAAAGGCAATGCTGCTGAGTGGTTCGACTCCAAGTTGTACATCGGCGGCGACTGGCGGCCGATGCTAGTCCGGGTCCTCGTAAGACCCTCAGATGGCGCGCAAGGAGATCGTGGTCTGTTGATGGCGGTCACCTTCGGCGATGATCACCGACTCGGTTCAATCGATGACCTGATCGGGCGGCTCGTGGTCGCCGGACTCGCCGGACTGGCGGTGGCTGTTGTGTTGGCGATGATCATGTCGCGGCAACTGATGCGTCCGTTGGAAGCGTTGACCGGCGTGGTGCGCCAGTTCGGGCCGGACCGCTACGACACCCGCGCTTCAGAGTCCGGTCCGTCGCAGGTGCGTGACCTTGCCAGGGCATTCAATGCGATGGCTGAGCGAGTCTCGGACAACGAACGGGCGATGCGTAGCTTCATTGCCGACGTCTCGCACGAGCTGCGCACGCCGTTGACCTCGATCCGCGGTTTCGTCGAGGCGCTGCGCGACGGCACAGTGACGGACCCGGAGCGGCGTGCATCGTCGTTGGAGGTCGTGCATCAGGAGACGCAGCGGATGCTGCGAATGATTGAGCAGTTGCTGGATCTGTCGCGTCTGGAAGCCGGCGAATATCGGCTGGAGCCGTCGCGGATCGACCTGGAAGAACTGTTCGGACACATCGAGGCGATGTTCGGCGGTCGGGCCGACGAGTCAGGCGTCGTCCTGCGGACGGAGATTGAGGCAGGCACTCCTACGATTGAAGCCGACTACGACCGCCTGGTCCAGGTGCTGAACAACCTGATGGACAACGCGTTGCGCCATACGTCCGAAGGCTCAGTGACGATGGCGGCGAGATCTGTCGATGATGGCATCGAGATCAGGGTCGAGGACAGCGGCGAGGGTATTGCGGCTGAAGACCTGGGCAAGTTGTTCGATCGGTTCTGGCAGCCAGAGTCGCGCAGCGGTCCCGGAGCCGGCCTGGGCCTGGCCATCAGTCGGGAGATCGTGAGAGCGCATGGCGGCCGCATCGGGGCTGAGAGCACGGTCGGTGTTGGCACGACGATCACGGTGTGGCTGCCGATGCGTCCTGCGGAGTCCTCATTGGCGACGTAAGTCAGTCTCATCTTCCCCGCACCCCCCTTGCGGGGGGAGCTGCCGAAGGCTGAGGGGGGGGGTCGGCTAGGGCACGACAGGTGATATCTGGCGTAAGGAGGTTGCGCTGCCCTCCCTCTGGCACTCCGTGCCCTCTCCCCCGCAGGGGGGAGAGGGGATCCGATCCCCTCAAGGCGAAGGTCGAGGAGGTTGCGATAACTTGATCAGCGCTGTCAACGACTAGGCGATCGATTCATGCTGTACTTCCGACCGATTCTTGGGATTGTCCTGATCATTGGCTTGGCCTGGGCGCTGAGTGAGAATCGGCGGGTGTTTCCTCGTCGGACGGTTGTCGCTGGTTTGCTGGTTCAGCTTGGGCTAGCGGCGATCGTGCCTGAGCGGCGCGCCGAACTGGCTCAGCTTGGGCTGAAATCGATTCTCGCCGGGACCATGGCGACCTGCATGACCGGCGCGATTGCGGGATTGCTGTTCTGGTAGTCGGGTTCACAACAGCGCCTGCGATACGCTGCCAGCCATGGATCCTCTGCAGCAATTGACCCTCGTTGCGGCCGCGATGACTCGTGACGCGCTGATCGGCGATGGCGCATCGGACGTGTCGTTCGAGCCACCGAGTTCCGGCGCCTCGCAGACGAAATTCAGCGCCAACGGCGCGACCGGGACCCTGGCGGTTGGCCCATTGTTTGATCTCTCCGCCTTACAGGGCGACGGCGAGACGCTGTCGCGTAAGGTCGGACTCGAGGAGCGACTGCACGCGTACGGCGCGCGCGATGTCGTGGTCTGGGTGCCGCCGGGAGCATCCATTCCCGCTGACGCCGATCAGGCGGCCGGTCAGGTGGCGGACGCAGCTCGCGAGTTGGAGCTTGGCCAGAAAGGCGAGGTCGCGTTCAAAGTCGATATCGCGATCCGCAAGACGGGCAGCGAGGGCTCATACATGAGCGTGCTCGGCGGTCTCTCGCAGCAATGGGCGCGATTCACCAATCAGGTGATGGGCGAGTATCAACTCGACGCGTCGAGCATCTTCCGCCTGCCCGAGGACGAGCAGCAGATCACGCAGATGGTCGATTTCCTTGTGCTGGTCGCCAACGGCATTCGCAACGACGGAACAACGCAGACGGTCAAGGGCGACGATACCTGGCGAATCCAGAGGCTGGAAGGCGTCGAGGAGCCGATTGTATTGTGCTCACCGCCCAGCTCGGCGATTGATGGCCGTGCCGTGCGCCGGCTGATGCGGCGCTCGTTGAGGGAAGCCGAGGAGTCAATCGGCGGGGCCAGCGGATTCCGGATCGCGGCGATGCTGACCTTGGCCAACAGCCTCGATCGGGAGCTGGTCACGACGGCGCTGCGCGGGATTGATCCACTGCTGCTCGCGGGATGGGATTACATGCCGTTGCTGGTCGATGGTCAGACGAAGTCACTGTTGGAGCCGTCGCCGCCTTTGGGGTAGAGAGTTACGGGGTGGGTCGTTCCCCTCTCCCCCCCTCGCGGGGGGAGATGCCGAAGGCAGAGGGGGGGTCCGCTTTTCGGGAGCCCAATCTGGTCGTCGCCAGCCGACCCCCCCTCTGTCACTCCGTGACATCTCCCCCCGCAAGGGGGGGAGAGGGGAATCGGAGGATATGCATCAGTCTCTGCAAGGGGGAGCGTGAAATGGGTGTCGCTTTGCTTTGCTTAGCTTCACTGCGTCTGTCTGGGCACGCCCTACGCCCGTTCGACGATCGTCACCTGGCCTCCGGAGCCGTCGACTCTCAGCAGATCACCTGACTTGATTTGCTGGGTTGCCTTTTGCACGTTGACGACGGCGGGGATTCCGAATTCTCTGGCCACGATGGCTCCGTGACTGAGCACCCCTCCGATCTCGGTGACGATGGCTGCGGCGAGGGGGAAGATCGGCGTCCAGCCGGGATCGGTGAAGCGGGCGACAAGGATCTGTCCCGGGACCAGATCCCGGCCAGTCTCGGCGGAGAGCGCCACGTGGGCGCGACCCTCGGCGGCGCCGGTCGATGCGGCGATCCCGCGCATCGTCAGCGGCAACACGGGGCCGCTTTCCTCCTGCATGGCCTCGGCGGCCGCTGACTCGTGCTGTTCCGATGCTTCTGATTCGAGATGGTCGCCGATTGGATCGCCCATCGGATCGCGCAGCGGCGGAGCCGTGTGCTGTTTCCACTCCTCGAACTGCAGCTTGCGACGCCTGATCCGGCTGCGCATGCGCGCGGCGATCACCGGATCGGATGAGCGCCGAGCCAGCGTGGCCAGTTCGTCGAAGTGCAGGTAGTAGACATCATCGGGATCCAGGATCAGACCACTGTCGATCCAACGGGAGGCGAGCACCTGCCAGAGACGTCGCTGCTGCAGCGAGAGCTCGAGCAGCGTGAACTTGGGATTCTCGCGGAGCGGTTGCAGGCGTCGGGCCTGTCGAATCTGCGCGTTGAACAAGGGCCAGCGCAGTCGACCGAGCGGACTGCGATAGAGCAAGTCACGGATTTCCTGTTCAGCCTCGAGCCGCACGCGCTGCTGGCGTTCGATGATCTCGTCGGGATGATTGCCGTCCGGATTGAGCACGTAGTCGCGGAAGGTGTTGAGAATGAGGGATGGCTGCTCGACCCAGCGCGGCTCGGCGGCTTCGAGCTCTCCTGCGGCTCGATGTCCGTATTCGGCCATGAAGTCGTCGAGTTCGTCTCTGAGCCAGCGAACGCTGGTTGGCAGCGCGTCACTGTGGACCGCCGACCAGAGGCCTTCGGCATCCTCACCTCGGACGAAGTCGGCCGCGACCGGGTCCTTGGCGGTTCGCTCGGCGATCCGGCGCAGGGCGATGTTGCCTTCCTGCGTGCGGACGCCAGGCAAGCCCTGGAGCACTCCGAGCACGAGATTGCGACGATTGGTACCCAACCAACGGTCGGTAATCCAGAGCAATCCCTGGACGGCGCTGTAGACCGACGCCTGGGCTCGCATGAGGAAGATCGTCTGGCGCTCGGCCTCTCCGCTCGACTTGCTCAGTTCTCGCAGAATGTCGCGGTCGGACATCTCGGAGGCGTCAAGCGCCCGGAGGCGATCGCGTTCTGCTTCGGCCGAGGCACGCTCCGATGGCCAGACCTTGGGCAAGGCGTCCTGGTCGCGCAGCCATCGCATCATGTAGGGCAACTGGCCGAGCATCGTCAGCCAGCGAATCTTGGTAGCGGCCTTGATCGATGCCTCGTCGCCGTCCTGGGGTAGCACCATGGTTGCGGCTTCGGGTCCGCCGACGGCTTCGAGGAAGTGTGCGCCGGTCAGGCCGAGTCGTTGCTGGATGATCTCCATCATCAGGCCGATGTTGAAGTAGACATAACCGTCGTAGAGCGACACGAACCGGCGACCTTCGCTCCATTCTCCCCAGGGAGCGTGGAAGCCACGGTCAAGCGCGTCGGCGATCACCGACCAGCTCAGCGGCGTCATCACGTTGGGGATGACTTCGCCCGCGTTGGCCCGGGACCAGCGGTCGAATTGATTCGGCGCGTAGGGTAACCCGCGACCCGGTCCGCCGCCCCAGGGCAGCGGTTCGTCGATCAGACGACCCTCGCTGGTCTCAACGCCGCCGTTACCGTCGGCGTGCCAGCGCAACGTGGCCGGACCGCCGAGTGTCTGTTCAAGTTCCAGTAACTCTTCGCGAACTGCGGTCAGGAGCGGTGCGTCGCTGAACTGGGAGATCTTGATCGGACCGCGTCTGGGCAGCGAGACCGAGTGCGGCGCTGCGCCCTCGTAGTCGATCCGTAAGGCCTGGAGCTCGACGCCGAGCGGGTCCTCCGACCAGGCCAATCCGCCGACGTGATCGGTTAACGTCGCGTTCATGCTCCAAGCATACGTAACTGCAAACCGATTGGACGATGTCGCTTCGGAATCTCGAATGGATCCATCACAAGGGATAGATCGTTGAGTACTGAAGGTCCTGACGAATTGAGCAGCGGCAAGCTACCTCCCGAGTTGCTGTTCGCGCTGCTCTCCGACGAGCAGGCCAAAGGCGTAATCCAGGGTCCCGGAGTCGGGCGAGACGCTGCGATTGTCGAGTGGGGCGGGCGCGCATTGGTGGCCACGACCGATCCGATCACCTTCGTGGACGCCGACGCGGGCAGGCTGGCGGTCACGGTCAATGCGAATGACATCCTCGCCGTCGGCGCCGAGCCTGAGTGGTTGCTGGCCACGATTCTCGCCCCAGTCGGGGCAAGCGCAGAACAAATCGCTGCGCTGATAGGCGAGTTGCAGTCTGCCTGCGACGATCGCTCGATCGCGTTGGTCGGTGGACACACTGAGGTCACGGACGCGGTCAATCGGATCGTCGTGTCATGCACGCTGATCGGCGGCGCTCCGCTGGGACAGATCATCAAGTCGGACGGCGCACGGGATGGCGATGTCTTGATTCAGGCGGGTGCGGCAGCGGTTGAGGGCACGGCGATTCTCGGACATCGTGAGCTGTTAGATGAGCCGGGCATCAGCATTGCTCCGGCGGCTCGAGCCTTGAGAGATGTCGAGGGCGTTCATGCGATGCACGACGTGACGGAGGGCGGCGTCGCAACCGCGGCACTGGAGCTGGCCGAAGCGTCTGGACTTGGAGTCGAGCTACAGGGCGATGAGATTATCTGGTTGGCCGAGACCATCGAGGTTTGCGCAGTGGGCGGCCTCGATCCGTTGGGCTTGCTGGGCTCGGGCACGTTGTTGGCGGCGGTCGATCCGGCTGCGGTCGATCTGGCGCTCGCAGCGCTTGATGACGCGGGGGTGGACGCAGCCGTGATCGGGACTGTGGCGGCCGGGATACGCGCTACACTCGATGACGGCGGCCGGAAGCGTGCGCTGCCCAGATTTGGGCGTGATGAGGCGCTTCGGGCATTGGCCGATGCACCGTGACCAAGCCCGTGACCAAGCGAGGCGACGTGGTGCTGTTGTTCGTCCAGAGGAGACGAGACAGCAACGGACAGGAGTCGACGTGAGCGCAAAACCGGCCACCGTGGGACAGCTCAAGGAATCGGGATATCAACCCCGGACCGTCAGAGAAGAGATTCGAACCAACCTGATCGCCCGTCTCGAAGCGGGCGGTCCGTTGTTCCCCGAGATTCACGGCTACGAAGACACGGTGGTGCCGGCGCTCGAGAACGCGCTGCTGGCCGAGCAGGATGTGATCTTCCTGGGCGAGCGCGGACAGGCCAAGAGCCGCATGATCCGCGCCATTACCGGTCTACTGGACGATGAGACTCCGGTGCTTGAGGGCGTCGAAATCTACGAAGAGCCACTGGCGCCGATCTCGCTGGAGGGCAAAAAGCAGATCGACGAGCACGGCGACGACGCGCCGATTCGCTGGATTCCGCGCGCCGACCGCTACGGCGAAAAGCTGGCCACGCCCGACATCACCATCGCGGACCTGATTGGCGAAGTTGACCCGATCAAGGTGGCCGAGGGTCGTTACCTGTCGGATGAGATGACGATTCACTTTGGTTTGATCCCGCGCACCAATCGCGGCATCTTTTGCATCAACGAGCTGCCCGACCTGGCCGAACGTATCCAGGTGGGCCTGCTCAACATTATGGAAGAGCGCGACGTTCAGATTCGCGGTTTCCGCGTGCGATTGCCGCTGGATGTGCTGATCGTCGCCTCGGCCAACCCCGAGGACTACACCAATCGCGGCCGGATTATCACGCCGCTCAAGGACCGCTACGGCGCACAGATTCGGACGCATTACCCGACTGAGCTGTCGACCGAGATGGAGATCGTCGAGCAGGAATCAGCCGTCCTCTCAGCGCCGGGTCGTGTGCTCAACACTCCCAGCTACATGGCGGAGATCGTGTCCGAGATCGTGCGACTGGCGCGGCGCAGCCCAGACGTGTCACAGCGCTCCGGCGTGTCCGTCAGAGCCTCGATTGCCGGCTACGAGACACTGACCGCCAATGCGATGCGCCGAGCGATTCTCGGCGGCGAGGAGCAGGTCGCGCCTCGAATCTGCGACCTCTGGCATCTGGCGCCTGCGCTGCAGGGCAAGATGGAGTTGGAAACGGTCGACGAGGGCGCGGATGAGAAGGTGATCGAGAAGTTGATCGCCGGTGCAATCGCGGTCGTCTTTGGTCGCTACTTCGACCTGGGCGCGCTGGAGCCGGTGATTGCACAATTCAAGATGGGTCTCTCAGTCGAGGTCGGCGAGGCGCTGAAGGCCGGCGACTACGCCAGCATTGTTGGGCGCGTCGAGGGTCTCGACGAAGCGCTGCAGCCGCTGGGCGTCGGCGAGGACGCCGCATCGCTCGCTGCCGCAGTGGAGTTCCTGTTCGAAGGTCTGCACCTGAACAAGCGGTTGAACAAGGACGTTGTCGACGGAGCAGTGTTCTATCGCGCCTAGTTCGTCTTGGCTCGCACGGCGCCCTCACCCTGGCCCTCTCCCTGAAGGGAGAGGGAACTGTTGGTTCTTTGCCGCATCGTCTAGTACTGAGAGTTGACCCTATAGACCCTCCGATCCCCTCTCCCTCTGGGAGAGGGTTAGGGTGAGGGTCCGGCGCTGGACCGTGGGCGATACACTTGCCCAAGCTGCTCGCAGGAGCGTGAGCGTTGAGTGCCTTGAAGGAAGTGCCCATGCCCACCCGATTCCGATTTTCGCAGTGGGATGGCACGCAGGACATTCCCGCGCTCGACGCGGACGACGTGCTGCAGTCGCTGTCTGACGATTTGCTCTCGTTTGGCGACCTGCAACAGGCCTTGCGCAACATGATGCAGCGCGGCATCCGCACGCCCGACGGTGATCGCACCGACGGGATGCGCGATCTGCTGCAGCGGCTGCGACAACAGCGGCGGCAACAACTGGAGCGCTTTGATCTGTCGTCGGTGTTCGACGACATCCAACGACAGCTTGACGAGATTCTCGACCTCGAACGCGATGCGCTTGAAGATCGCCTGGACGAAGTCGGGCCTCGCCCGCAACCGCAGCAGCCCGCTGATCAGCAAGATCAGTTTGCTCCCCCCGATGGGGGAGAGTCACCGCCATCTTCCTCCTCTCTCCCGCCCTCGGGAGGAGAGTCACCGCCTTCTTCTTCTTCTCTCCCCCCCTCTGGGGGGGAGATGCCGCAGGCAGAGGGGGGGTTCCCCGACGGCGGACTGACCGATGACGAGATGGAGCGCCTCAAGGAGGCCTTGCGCCAGCGGCTTGAGCGGAAACAGGAACAAATTGATCACCTGCCGGAGGACGCCGCAGGTCAGGTCAAGGATCTCCAGGAGTACGAGTTCGAGGATGACGAGGCGCGACAGAAGTATGAGGAGCTGCTGGAGCAATTGAAGCAGTCGATGATGAATCGCTTCTTCAACGACATGAGCCAGATGATGTCCGACATGTCGCCCGAGGACATGGAACAAACGCGGGAGATGATGCGGGACCTCAACGAGATGCTGGAGCGCCAGCGTCGTGGCGAGGACCCAGGCTTCGACGAGTTCATGGACAAATGGGGCGACATGTTCGGCGATGATCCGCCGCAGTCGCTGGATGAGCTGGTCGAGCAGATGCAGCGCCAGGCGGCGCAGATGCAGAATCTGATGTCATCGCTGCCCGGAGAGATGCGTCAGCAGCTCGGCGACATGATGCAGCAGCTCATGGGTGAAATGGGCATGGAGCAGGAGCTGTCGCAGCTCGCTCAGAACCTCGAAGCGCTCTATCCGATGCGTGACCTGCTCAATCAGTATCCGTTCCGGGGCCAGGAAGAGCTCGACATGCAGGCCGCGATGTCGCTGATGGGCGACATGCAGCAGCTCGACGAACTCGAACGCGCGCTGGAGCGTGTGCAGTACGGCGGCAACATCGATGACATCGACCCCGACCAGCTTGAAGAGCTGATGGGTGAGGAAGCTCGCGAGATCCTTGAGCAACTCAAGCAGTTGCTGGAGCTGTTGGAAGAGGCGGGCTATCTCGAGAAGAAGGGCAACTCCTACGAGTTGACGCCGCGCGGCAACCGGCGGATCGGCGAAAAGGCGCTAGCCGAGATCTACGCCAACCTCAAGCGTCAGAACTTCGGCAAGCACAACGTGCCCGAGACCGGTCGCTACGGCGATCGCGCAGACGACACCAAGGCGTATGAGTTCGGCGACCCCTTCCACCTGAACCTCAAAGACACGATCTCGAACGCCATCCTGCGCACCGCAACAGATTCCCCTCTCCCCCCTCTGGGGGGAGATGCCGAAGGCAGAGGGGGGCGCTTCCCGATCCAACTCTCACCCGACGACTTCGAGGTCTACCGCTCGGAGACGCTGACCCAGACGGCGACCGTCGTGATGCTCGACCTGTCCTGGTCGATGGCGCTACGCGGATCGTTCCAGGCGGCCAAGAAGGTCGCGATGGCGCTGAACAACCTGATCCGCATGCAGTACCCGCGCGACTCGCTCTACCTAATCGGCTTCAGCGCCTACGCGCGAGAGCTCAAGGCCGACCAACTGCCCTACGTACGCTGGGACGAGACGGTGCTGGGCACGAACATGCACCATGCACTGCTGATCGCCCAGCAACTGTTGGCCAAGCACAAGGTGGGCACGCGGCAGATCATCATGATCACCGACGGCGAGCCGACGGCGCACCTCGAGCAGGGACGCTCGTACTTCGCCTATCCACCCTCGCCGCTCACGATTCGCGAGACGCTCAAAGAGGTCCGGCACTGCACCAAGAAGGACATTGTGATCAATGTCTTCATGCTCGACCGCAGTTACTACCTCAAGGAGTTTGTCGACCGGGTCGCGAGGATCAACGGTGGCCGCGTCTTCTACAGCCAGCCGGACGAACTGGGTGAGTACGTCCTGCACGACTTCGTCACGAATCGGCGAAAGACGCTGACACGGTCCTGACCTTGTCCTGACTGGGTCCTGCCTGGGTCCTGACATGGTGTGCCGGGTGCAGCGGGCGCGACGTCTACGCTGCGGACAGCCCCAGCACCAGGTCTCGCAGCGTGACCAGACCCAGTGGTGTTCCCTCATCGTCGACCACCAGGGCGCGTGACACTCGAAACTGGGTCAGCAGCCGCACTGCGTAGCGCGCCAGCATCCCCGAGCGCACCGTTAGCGCCGGCTTCGACATGATCTCGTAGACATTGATCCGCTCAGGGGCGCGGTTATGCGAGATCACCTCACGCGCGATGTCGCCCACGGTGACGATCCCCGGCTCATCGTCGGCGTGCCGCCGGTTCACCACCAGCGAACTAATCTGAAACTGCTTCATCGACGCCATTGCCTCGGCCACTGTCGCCAGCCCGTCGATTGTGTGCAGTTCAGACCCCATCACGTCGAACACGCGTAACGCCGCGGAGTCGCTCTGATCGGTCATAGGGTGTCCTCCAACTCTTTCTTCAGTTTGGGCAACTGGGTCGAGAGGCCGACCGCGTCCTCGATCGTGATTTGAAATGCGACGCCGTCGCCATGCTCGCGTTCCATGCCGCCTGCCTCTGCGATGCGCTCGAGGATGTCCCTCGCCCGCTGCTCCGCCACCAGGAACAGCACCATGTTCCGCTGCGACGTCAGGTCCAGCCCCAGAAAGGTCTTTTCTGGTTGCAATCCCTCGCCGCGCACGCCGCTGATGATCGTGTCGCCCGTGGCGCCGCCTGCCCGCGCTGCATCGATCACATCGTTTGTCTTCTCGTCGCTCACCAGCGCGACGACCAGCGACATCTTCATGATTCCATCTCCTGATGCTGCTTCCGCCTGCGCCAGCGCCCGACCCAATCGGCAGTGATTGCATAGCCTAGTACGGAGATTATCGGGAAGACACTGGCAAACGCGATCAGCCCGAAGCCGTCGATCAGCGGGCTGCGTCCAGGCACGTTGGCGGCCAATCCAAGCCCCAGGGCAGCCACCACCGGCACCGTCACGGTCGAGGTTGTGACGCCTCCGCTGTCGTAGGCCAAGGGGATAATCATGCGACTGCTCAGGATCGTCTGCACGATGACGATGATGTAGGCGCCCATGATGTACCACGGCAGCGCAGTGCCTGTCACGATTCGGAAACAGCCCAGGGACACGCCTACGGCCACCCCAATCGCCACGGCGATCCGCAGCCCCCAGGCATTCACCGCGCCACCGGATACCTCCTCCGCCTTCAGACCCACCGCGATCAGCGACGGCTCGGCCACGGTTGTCGCAAATCCGATCGCCGCCGCGAACAGATACACCAGCCAGTAGTCCTCCCAACGCACGGTGCCCGCCACCGACCGTGCCTCCTCCGTGAGCTGGCGCGCCATCGTTTCCCCAATCGGGAACAATGCCTGGTCCAGTCCGATCAAAAACAGCGCCAGCCCCAGCAGCACCATCACCGATCCCGTGACGATGCCCCAGACGTTTGCGGGCTTGCGCCGCAGTACCGCCGCCTGGAAGACCAGGAGGATCACAATGATCGGCGACACGTCGCGGAGCGTGTACATCAGGGTTTCCCCGAAGAGCTCGAGAGACTCCAGCATCAGGTCACCATCCCGTAACCCAGCACGCAGATCATCGGCGTGAGACTGGCGAACGCGATCAGACCGAAACCGTCGATCATCGGGTTGCGCCCGCGGATCGAAGAAGCCAGTCCGACCCCCAGCGCCGTGATCAACGGCACCGTGATAGTGCTGGTGGTTACCCCGCCGGAGTCATAGGCGACGCCGACAATCTCCTCGGGCGCGAACACGGTCATCACCATGATCACGACGTAGCCGCCGATGATAAAGCGGTGAATCGGCCAACCCTTCAGAATGCGCAGCACCCCCAGGACGATGGCGAGGCCGACGGCGACCGCCACGACCAGGCGCAACTCAAGCGCGTACCGATCCTGGGCGGCATCGCTGTAGCCGATGAACCTCGCCTCCGCCGCCACTTCAGCCGCCTCGGACGCCACGGCGATCAGCGCCGGCTCTGCGACCGTCGTGCCGAAGCCGAGACTGAAAGCCAGCGCCAGCAACGCCGTTGTGCTTCCCTTGTGCGCCATGCCCTGCGCCAGCGCTTCGCCCAGCGGGAACAGCCCGCTCTCCAGGCCCTGAATGAACAGTGCAAGCCCGACGACGACGCACACCAGTCCGACCGCCACGCTGACCACATCGGGAAACGGCTGACGGATCACCACCACCTGGAACAAGACGATCACGGCGAAGATCGGGAGCAGATCTCGAAAGGCGCCCAGCACCCGCTTCACCATTGCCAGCGCGAAACGCAGCAACTCATACTCCTCGCGCGTGGCTGCACGGGGTCGATGCGCCTGCGCAGTGCGACTGCACGATACGCAGCGGCTGGAAACAGGGCAAGCGACAATAGAGGACGCAAGCCACCGTCGATGTGCGCAACACTCCGCTGATCAGCCTGCGCTCCGTGTCGCTCCGCTCGATGCCCGCCATTGAGCCCAGCGCTTGGCGAACATGTTCAGTCCGGCTCGATAGGCGAAACCCTGGATCAGCACATTGCCGAAGAAGACGCCGGCGAAGTATCCGCCGAGTACCAGGAACACAATCGCGAAGACCTTGGTCCAGCCGGGCAACAGCAGGATCATCAGGATCGAGAGCGCCGTTGCCAGCAGAATCCCTGACCAGGCAGCCAGATGTACGTAAAGGCCTTCGCGCTTGCGTTTGGCCTGGTAAATCTGAGCAAGTTCGCGATCGATCTTGTCGACGGCAGGCGTCACATCCGTGGTTTCCCCACAGACCAGGCACGTCTCTTTCTGCCCCAGCGGCGCAGAACAGTAACCGCAGAAGCGTCCGATGTTGGGCGCCTGGCCAGCTCGGATCTCGGCGATCAGCTCATCCAGTTCCGATGAGAATGGCACGTCGTGGGTCGGGACGAAGTCGCCGTCCTGGTAGGTCGGTTGGGGAATCCCGGACGCTGCGCTGGTAGCCATCGGCGTCAATCGGGCCAGTCGGCCGGTCGACGTCCAGGTAACCAGGAGTAAAGCTGTACAAGCACGCCACCGGTGTCGCGAGGGTGGATGAAGAACTGTTTCCACTCATAGTCTTCGTACGGTTCGCCGAGCGGTTCGATGCCCAGTTCCTCGCGGATGTACTCGCAGGCGGCGTCGGCATCCTCCACCTCGACTGTGATGTGGTGCATCCCGGGCCCGCGTTCGTCGATGAACTTCTGCACGAACGATGACTCATCGAACGGTGCGATCAGTTCCAGTCCCGATTGTCGATTGGGCAGATGGAACTGCGCAACGCGGAAGCCGCCGTCGTGGGAGATTGTCCAGTGGTCCAACTCAAGCCCGAACAGCCGGCCCCAGAAGTTCGAGGCGGCCTTCGGATCTTCTGCCGCGATCGCGACGTGGTCCAGCCTCACCCAACCCAGGCCCTTTTTGTTGGACATGTCGCTGATGCTCCAATCGAGACAATCTTATCCCACGCTTGACTCCGCCATATGTCAGCCCGTTTAGCAGCGAATGAGCATATCGTTCATAGATGCAGATCCAGCCAGACGACATTGTCTTCGTCCTTAATCCAAACTCCGGCAACGCCCTTCATCCTCGGACGCTGACGGCGATGTGTCATGCGGCATGCAACGAAGCCGGCCACCGCGCGCACGTGGTCGCGACGCGCAATCCGCTTGAGGCTGCGGAGACCGCGCGTGCCGCGCATGAATCCGGGGCTGCGGCGATCTTCGGTTGCGGCGGCGACGGCACATTGTCGGCGCTGTTGCAGGGTCTACCCGTCGGTTCGCAAACGGCGCTAGGCGCCGTTCCACTGGGGACGGCGAACGTCTGGGCCTACGAAACCAATCTGCCGACAACGCCGTTCGCCGCGGTGTCGGCGCAACTGGCCGCCCTCGATGGCATCAGCGGTGAGGTGGCCTGGGTCGACACGGGACGAGTCTGGTCGACCAATCCTGATGGCTCGATTGGCCAGCAACGATTCCTCCTGATGGCTAGCTGGGGGCTGGACGCTGCGGCGGTGAGCGGGATCGTTGGTAGCGATCGTCGGAGCAGGATGAAGCGGATGTTGGGTGAACCGGCGTACTTTCTGTCGGCGGTGCAAGAGGCGATCGGTCGCCAAGCCTGGCCAATCGCGATCAGCGTCGACGGCGGTGAGCCGTTCCAGGTCGACGCCGCCATGCTGACGGTTGGCAACACGCGAATGCTGGGCACGTGGCTCGAAGTCAACCCGAAAGCCAATGTCGTCGACGGTGAATTGGACATGCTGCTCGTCGAGGGAGCGCCATGGAAGGCGCTGGCGTTGTCGCCTCTGGCCCGTTACGGCTGGCTGCCTCAGGGACCAGGCGTCAGGAATCTACGCTTCCAGCACCTGGAGATCGCCATGCTCGGCAATCCAATGCCAACACAGGTCGACGGCGATCCGGGACCGCCAACTGCCTACGCCGTCGATGTGGAGCCGCAAGCGTTGCTGGCGCTGTGTCCCGTGCCAACATCCGAGGTGCTCGGCGGCTAGCGCTGATTCAAGAGTGCGGACGCGGCAATCGTTTCACAGCACTTTGTCGATGATTGTGATCGCTGCGATCACAAACGCGCCGACGGTCATCATCCAACGCATCTGGCGAGCCTCCGACTGCGCAATCAGCGCCGCCAGCCGAGATTCAACTCCTGCGAGAGCCTCATTCGTGGCATGACCCTGCGTCGATTCAGTCACCATCGTCGTAACGACATTGGCGGTCTCTTCGGCAGCATCCTCGTCGAACTTGCCCCGGATCAACGCTTTCACCAGCGTCATCCGATCGACTGTGCGTCCTTCGGGAAGCGAGATCTGCGCCACTGTCCACTCCTTCTACTTGGAGTGTACAGAAAGGACCGTATCGCCTGATTGCCGTGGGCGTCCGGAGCCTAGTTCTGTGCCACCGCCCGCACGGCGACGATGCCGCCTTCCAGCGGATCCTTGATCTGGCCGACGAGGCCTGGATGTGCGGCAGGTCGATCGAAGTTGATTGAGGCGAGGTTCTCCATGTAGGAGTCGTACTGCCGCTGACGCAGCGTCTTCAACTTGTCGACGCCGGCCTGGAGATTCTCGACGCCACCTGCCAACAGGACGATCAGCGCCTCGCGCTCGGTGGTTGAGAGCCGCATTTCCTGCACCATCGCGGCTTCGGCGCGAAGGAACTGGATGTTGAGCCGCTTGTCCGCCTCGGGCTTGTAGCGCGTGTACCAATCGAGGTGGGCGATACCGTAGTCGAGGTGTCGTCGCGAATCCTTCGCAATCAGGGCGAAGATGTCACGCTCGACATCTGTCTGCGCCCACTCCGAGGCCGACTCGAATAGCGTGACTTCGTAACTCTTGTAGACCACGTCGAGCGCGATGATCATGTCGGTAAAGGTGAGGCCCTGGTACCACCCGCGATAGATCTGGCCCAGCGGCGCCTGGCCAAGTCCGCCGCCGTTGATCAGGGCGCGCTTGCGCAGCACCTCGACTTTGCGGCCGGCGTCGTAGACCTGCGTCGCCAGGAAGAGCTTGACTTCGTGGAAGCCGTAGGAGATTTCCTCGAGCCAGCGCCCGATGATCTTCTGCTCGACGAGCCCGTTGTTGGAGTAGATGGTGCAGATCTGCCCGACAGAGCGCTCCATCTCTTCCGGTAGCTCAGCCAGGCCGTTCTCCCAGTCGAGTTCTGTCGCAGGGATCCAGCGGTCCTTGATTGCGTCTTCGTACAGGTCGACGGCGTTTTCGGACCAGACTTCGGCCTTATCGAAGATCGAGTAGCCGGCGGCCATGATCTGACCGGTCGACTCGGTGCCGCGAGGCGCGTCGTTTGGCAGAGCCCACTGATCGGGCACGACACCGTAGCTGCCGATGTTAATGTCGCGCAGTCGCAGACCGTCGGGGCCGGGCGTCGCCTTGAGGCCGATCTCGGCCGGGGTCTTGAAGATGTTGAACGGCGCGCTGCTGAACGGGTTGTCAGGGTGGTTCTCCATGAACTCCAGCCAGCCGCTGATCTTGGCTTCGCTGAGTTCGCCGCGGGCCAGATTCTCGACCTGTTGGTCGGTGGCGGCCGAGGCTTCAATCCGCTCGATCAGATCTTCCGACCAGCCCGCCTTCTTGGCGCGCACTTTGGTCATCGTCGACAGTTCCATGTCAAAACCTTCTGCCTGCTGAATTGTGGTGCCAGTTGGGCAATTGCAAAATGGGGTGACCGACGCTCATCGCGACCGATCACCCCATTGGTTCGCGCGCCAGGCCCCCTCTGCCTTCGGCATCTCCCCCACAGGGGGAGAAAGGGGAATCGATGAATCTAGTTGTCTTCGCCAAGCAAGGAGAGCACTTCCGGCGCGAAGCGGTCGTGGCGGTCGAGCCCGATCACTTCCAGTCGGTGAGCGTACTCAATGAACTGCTTGCGACGCATCAGCATGACCATGTTGTAGCCCTCGTCGAGGTGCTCGATGCCGCCACCGGAAAGGATGGCGAGCGCCTCACCCGTCAGCGGGTTGGTGGTCAGCGAGGTCTGCTGCGACTGCGTCAGCAGCGCTTCCTGCATGTCGAGGATGTGGTGCAGTTCTTCCTTGCGCCAGGGCTCGGTCTCGACGGTGTACTTGAGATGCGTGACACCGAATGCGAGGTGACGCGACTCGTCCTGCGCGGAGAGTCGGAACATCCGCTTCTCAGCTTCGTTCTGCGAAATCAGCTCACCCATGCGGAAGAGCGTCTGCACGAAGCCCTCACCGACGAGGTGGAGCAGCGCGGTCATCTCAGTGAAGTCATCGGAGCCGAGCAGTTGGACTGCGCCCAGGCCTGCACCGGACATGCCGCCGCCGTTGATCAGCGTGCGCTTGCGGAACACGTCGAGGTGACGCGCTTCGTCCATCAACTGCGTGCCGAGGAAGAGCTGCGACTCGAAGAACTCGGGGTGAATCTGCTCCATGAATCGACCCGGCACGTCACCGGCGATGAACTCGACCTGGGTCAGGAACGTGCAGAGCGTACACATTGCGTGCTCAAGATCGGGAGGCAGCTCTTCAATGGTGTCCCAGGGAATGTCCCGAGCGGACGACCACTGGCGCTGCAGCGCCTCTTCGTAGAGCAGCATCGCGGACTCGGTCCAGACGTCGGCCTTGTTCAGGTGCTGGACGCTGTTCGAAGGAGAGCGGGGGTCGGCGGCGGCGCCGCGCGGCGCCCACTGACGCTGGCGTGCCTCGTCGCGGTCGTCAACGCCGTAGGTGAGCTGGTTGATCGTCTCCAGCGTCAGGCCTTTGCGACCGGTCTCGATCTCCATGCCCTGGTCGGTATCAACGTTGAGCCAATCAAGGTTGATTCCAGGAACATCGTGCTGAATGGTGGCCATGGATGCACTCCAGTGGTTGGCGGGGCGTCCGCAAGTGAATTTGGAACATGGTACACGCTCAGCCCCATCTGTGCAGGCCGCCAGTGTGGCGGCGGTGCTGGAACGACGAGGGGTACAAGTTCCCTTTGGGGTACTACTCACGTTTCTTATGCAGAACGGATATCCACAATTGTTTGCCCGCGGTCTCACGAGGTCGATACATTGTGGATATGGCGTTCAACCCTCTGGCCGCATTCGACAACTTGCGCAACGCTGGCTTTGGCGAAGCTGAAGCCAGGGCGATTACTCAGACATCTGAAATGGCTCGCGATGGTTTGCCGACCACTGCAGATTTGCTTGCCATGGAAGCCAGGCTCAAGGAGCACAACTGGCGCGTAGGGGTGGCGTTTTCGGCGATCATTATCGGTGTAGTGGCGGTTCTGATCGTGGTGCTCTGACCGACCCATACACTCCGACGTGTGTACCTGACTCGACTGCAACTCTCCAACCTCCGTTCCTGGTCAGAGCTTGAGCTTGAGCTTGATCCCGGAATCACGCTGATCAGCGGCGCAAATGCGGCGGGAAAATCCAACCTGGTCGAGGCGATCTACATGCTCGCCGCGTTGCGTTCGACTCGGGCGCAAACCGAGGGCGAGTTGATCCGCTGGGATGCACCTGAGCCGCAGGTGATGCGCGTCGCAGGGACCGCGCAGACCGTTGATGGACAGGCTGAGGTCGAAGTTGCGTTGGCAGCGCGTGTCGGTGGGTCGGCAAGCAGCGCCCGACAACGCAGCGGGGCGCCGCTGACGACGAAGCGCATCCGCGTGAATGGCGTTGCGCGTCGCGCCTCGGACGCTCTCGGCGCGATTCGGGCCGTACAGTTCACCACGCTTGATCTCGATCTGTTGACCGGTCCGGCGGCGATGCGCCGGCGCTATCTCGATGTCGCGATCGGCCAATTGATGCCGTCGCATGCTTCGAACTTGAGCCGCTATCAGCGAGCGCTGACCCAACGCAATGCGCTGTTGAAACGAATTGCCGAGGGAAGCGCGGCGCAATCGGAGCTTCAACAATGGGACGACTTGCTGATCGCAGCCGCTGAGCCGATTTGGCGAGCCCGTTCCGATGCAGCGTCCGCATTGTCGAGCGATGCCGCCGAGCGGCATCTGTCGCTGCGCTCTCCCGAAGATCCCGCCGAAATCCTGCAACTGACGTATGCGCCTGCTCGCGAGCAGACGCTGCAAGAGTCGCGCCGGCGCGACCTGGCGCGCGGATCGACCAGCGTCGGGCCGCATCGCGACGACCTGCTCATCGACCTCGATGGTCGTCCGGCCGCCAATTTCGCCTCTCGCGCCCAGCAGCGAGCGGTTGCGCTGAGCATGAGGCTGGCCGAGGCTGACTATCTTGAGGCGCAGGGCGGCGATACTCCGATTCTGCTGCTCGACGACGTGTTCAGCGAGCTCGATCCGCCCCGCCGGTCTCGGACGGCCGACGCGGTTTCGACCGCTGAGCAAGTCATCCTGACCACGGCCGATGCCAGCGTGGTGCCGTTCGCGCACACCGACCTCACCGCGTCGTTAATGATCACAGATGGCACGATTCACGAGCAGTAACCCTCCCGTCTCCCCCGCAAGGGGGGAGAAGGGAGTTGGAGCTCAAGCCATGGTCTCCCTGGTCGGCCGGCTTCACCGAGGCAGCGGCGTTCGCTGGCCTTGCTTGCATCGACGACACTTCCAGACGATGGTCATGTACTGTTCGTGGTCCTCGACCTGGCAGGCCAGCGCTCCGCGTTCGGCGTGCCGGCGGCTTGGGCAGTTGGGGTTGTTGCAACGGATGTCGTGTGTTGACGTCACGGGTAGCTCCTGTTCGTTGATGGACTCCCTGCAAGCTGTGAGCTGCGAAATTCGACTAGGGACGGACCGTCCGGTCGTCGTCCGACGCCGTCAGGGAACCCAGGGGACTGAGATGTCCTGTCAGCCGGCTCGACGCCGGCACACTGCGGCCGCCATTGGACGACGATGGCTGCGGTTGATCTCCCGTGAGTTGGGCAACCTCCTGCTCGAATCGCGCCTGTTCCAGACGCCATTGACGATGCCGCGCGAGCACCTGGTCGGCATGTTCCTCGCCGATGTACTGCTCGAGATAGGCGCGTTGGTCCAGTGGATCGAGTGGATCGTTGAGTCGCGCCCGACCGTGTTCCTGCACGGCGATCCGCTGAGCGGAGGAGTAGGGATCGATCCAGACATCAATGTCCAGCGAAGGAATCCGCGACGGCTCGACGCAGACCGTCTCGCGACGCTGGACGCGTCCGTTATGGCCCTTGGCGAACACCCAGATCGGTGCGCCGAAGCCGCCTTCGGCCAGCGGCTTCGACATCACCAGCGCCATGTTGCGCAGCATGGTGCGCACGGCCAGGGTCTGCGCGCGCTTGAGCTGCTGGACCTGGAGATTGCGCGAGCCGAGCAGCAGGTTTAGCGTGTGCGGTTGCGTGTTTGGACCAATCTCACCGCGCTCCACCGACCCTGAATCGGGCGCTGCGGCAATCAGCTCGTCGTGCGACATGCGCAGAAACTCGACAAACGCCGGATCAATGCGGAACTCGACCCGATGTAGCGAGGCGCCGGGCGGCAGCGCTTGCGCTGAGGCGGCGTCGGGGGTCAGTTCGACGCGATTGCCGTCATCATCGGTCTGCCAGGAGCCGTCCGCGAGCTGGATCCAGTAGAGCGGGATTGCCGTCTGTTCGGCCAGGAACCGGCCCAGCGATCGCTCGTAGTCGTAACCCGGCTTGGCCCGATAGATGCCCTCCATCGTCGGCTCCCAGCGCCGGACCATGTCGGGATGATCGTTCGTGTCCGCATCGGCGATGGCGAACGGCGGCATCTCGTACGGATGCGGATGCGACTTGATCAGCGTCCATTCGTGACGCGGGTTCGACTTCGTCGATTGTGTTGTCTTGAGCGCGTTGCGGTCGACCGCCGCCAGTTCGTAGTACTCGTGCCGCGTCCAGACCGATGCGACGCGCACCCGGTCGCCCCAGCCGGCGCCGGACGGCTCGTGTCGCAGCGGCGCATCGACCGCTCGCGAGACACCCAACGACGCATCACCACCAATCACGGACATGCTCAGCTTGAGTCCGTCCTGATCGCGCAGCCGGTCGCGATATTCGAACAGTCCGACCTCGCGCAGTACGACGGCGATGCCCAGTCCATTGCCCGAACCGTGGTCCTCGACAAAGGCGAACTGGTCGGGCCGGATGACCTCCACGTCCCAGGGGAATCCGGCGGCGGCCTGTCGTTGTCGATCGCGGTCGCGCCTGCTCTCCTCGGTCTCGATCCAGGGCAATGACGGCCCGTCCTCGGAACGCGCCCGTCGGAAGCGGCGACGCTCCTCGGGATCGTCGGGTCGAGCGCCGCGTTGCTCGCGAGCGGGCAGCGATGGCAAGCGGTCGGCGGCGCGCTGCCAGTGCAGGACGCCGAAGCAGAGGCAAACCTGGCCATAGCCGAGGTCGGCCTGCAAGGACAGTTGCGAGCGCTCCTCGACCTGCCGTAAGCCCTGCTCAAGCACGTGCTCAAGATTGTCGGCGGCCTGACGAGCGGTCGGCGAGTTGTCTGGCGGCTCGACGTGGACCCGCAATGGATGCTCGGTCAGTCGCTGTCGCAATTGCGACCACGTCCGTCTGGGCAAATCGGTCTGCCAGGGTTCGGCGTCGAGGTGCGGCGCCGAGAATCGGGGATCGGCTTCGCGAGTGTTGTAGAGGTGAGTCTCGCGATGCCGAATCCGTTCATGCAACGCCGAGAATCGGCTCAATGCGCCGCGAACTGCTGATCGCCCGCCGCCAAGCTGGTCCAGCATGTGGTTGAGGTCGGCCTCCGACAGGGACCGGACAAGAATCGCCGGCGTCGATTCCTGAGGTTGCGCTTCAGTCGGTTGTGCAAGTGCGGGCAAGACGCCCTCCTTTACTCAGAATGTCAGTGCGAATAGATGGAATCGATTATGAGAAGATATGTTCGGGTTTGTCAAGATCAGAAAGATTTATCTACATTCGGAGTCGTGCTCTGTGGATAAATTGTGGACAAAGTGGATAACCTTCGGCCGTCATGGCTGATGTAGCTCGTTCAGATGGAAGCACAAATCACGAGGCAAGCGTGGCGGCGCGCCCCGCGTTCTTTGGGGAAGACCGATGCATAATCTCTCAATCGCCCCCGCCTCCGATCGGGTGTCTCAGCAGTCAACCCAGTTGGATGAATCTCAGTCCCCGCTTCTCGCGGGGACCTGCTCCTTCCCCGTTGAGTTACCCACCACCAGATGGCCCGCACCGCCCGAGCGGGTCCCCGCGTGAAGCGGGGACTGAAAAATTTACTTCTGAGACATCCTGTCCGAGCGGGGGCCTGCACAATCCCCGGCTTCCGCACGGCGGCCATTCTTGCTGCTGACACTTGGTCAGCACGAACCATCGAGAACGGCCTCGGCCAAGCCAAAGCGGGTCCCCGCTCGGGGGCGGGGACGGGAATGTGAGTCGTGCATCAGCCTCTTAGCGGGGGGAGCAGACGAAGAGCGGGACCTCGGCTTGAAGAAAGGCTGAGTGGGTCTGGCTCCCTGGTTGCTAGCTCAAGAGCCTCTGGTTCGCGGTCCGAACCTCGATGTTCACTCGATCAACGAAGGATGGTCGCGTATAGCGATTTGGCCTATACGTGGCTAAAGTCGCTATACATCGCAGATCGCAGACCTACTTTCGCGCTCGCAAAGGCCGATACATGACTCCCCTTCTCCACCTGCAGGGGGGAAGGGAGCGACTGCCTCGTTCCGCTGTGTTACCTCCCAGCAGCCGCGAGCCTAGCCCTCGGCGAGCTCCTTGACCAGCTCGATCAACGCGTCGGCCGAGGTGGGGCCTCGTTCTCCGTTGACCAGGATGGTCGGAGTGCTGGAGAGGCCCCGAGACACCGCGTCGGTGTGCTGGTCGTAGATCAGGTCGAGGTGTGCCTGGTCGTCCATGCACTGGCCGAACTGGTCGGTGTCGAGACCGAACTCCGCAGCGACCGCGACGGCGCCGTCGCGCGTGTAGGCGTCGCGTCCGGGGCCCTCGAAGTAGTAGTCGTGGAACTCCCACCAGGCGCCCTGGTCGCCGGCGCACTCGGTTGCCAGCGAGGCCATCTCTGACGACAGGCCGTGATTGATGATGTGCCGGTACTCAAACCGAGCCAGTCCGGTGGCGATCAGTTCCTCTTCGATGCGCGGCCCAACCTGGGTCGCGAACTGTCGGCAGCCGCCTCAAAGGAAGTCGGAATACTCCTGGATCACGACAGGAGCGTCGGGGCTACCGAGGAACGCGCGATCGCGGATGACCTGCACCCGCGCTTCTGGTTCGGCCTGCTGGGTCTGTTCAATCTGCGCAGGCTGATCAGCTTGCTCCGCTTGAATAGCCGACTGAGCTTGTGATGCAGACTGTTGGTCTCCGTCAGCGTCGCCGCAGGACGTCAGCAATAGTGCAATGAACGCGACGGCCAGCGTTCCGGCCAGGATTCGTATTCGATTCATGTCTAGCCTTCCGCTTCCAGTTCTGCCGCCAGCGTGAGCACTTGCTCGATCAGAGCATCGGCAACGATGGCGGCGCCTTCGCCGTTGATTCGCACGGTGGGAGTTCGGTTCGCGCCGTCCGCAACTGCCTGTCGATGTTGTCCCTCGACCAGCTCGAGGTACTTTTCGCTGTCCAGGCACTGGGTGAATTCCTCGGTATCCAGTGACAGCGATGCTGCGTAGGCGATCGCACCCTCACGCGAGAAGTCCCACTGACTCATGTAGTGGTCGTGAAAACTCCACCACGCGCCCTGGTCGCCGCCGCATTCCGTGGCCAGCGCGCCGAGCATCGACGGCCGACCATGATTGATGATGTGCGAGTACTCGAACCGGGCCACGCCGGTGCGAACCAGTTCCTCGATCACGCGCGGCTCAACCTGAGCCGCGAATCTGCGGCAGTTCGGTCAAAGGAAATCGGAGTACTCGGTGATCACGATCGGCGCGTCGGGATTGCCAACCACATTGCGATTCGCGATCAGTCCGGCGCGGTGACCCGACTCGATGATCATCCCGACCATCGCCTCCGCTTCGCCTCCGTCGCCGCCCTGAGCGGCAACATCCTCCTCGTCCCCGCCTTGAGAGACTACTTGCTCCGTTTCCCCTTCCCCGTCCCCGCCTTGAGCGGGGACCCGCTCCTGCTCCTCTTGCCCATCCTCAGCCTGCGATTCCTGTACTGCTTGCTCGGCGCCCTCACCGTCCCCGCTTTGAGCGACGACCGCGTCAGTGTCCCCTTGCCCGTCCCCGCCTTGAGCGGGGACCCGCTCTGCTTCCTCTTGCAGAGCCTCGCCCGACTGCTCTGCCTCTACCTCCGACTCCTGCTCCGCCGATTCGCTCTCGCCGGCCTCATACGCCATCGCCGACTCCTCCTGTTGCCCTTCCGCCATCTGAGCCGACGACGGCGGCGGCTCGTCAGACTCCGACGTACACGCCGCCAACAACAACGAGGCGCTGACAAGGACCAGTCCCATCCTCAGCAACATCAGCTTCCCTCCTCGTTCTGCGCCGCCTCAGCGGCCGCGTGCACCTGCTCGATGATCCCACTCAATGACCGAGCCCCAGGCTGACCGTTGATCCGGAACGTCGGCGTCCCGCTCACACCGTCCGCGATCGCCTGCTGTTGCATCTGCAAGATTCGATCGTGGTGCTCCTCGTTGTCGACGCACTGAGTGAATTGCGCCACATTGAGTCCCTCGTCGCGGGCCAGCTCAATCGCTCCGGCGCGAGTGAACGTGCGCGCTTGCGCCTTGAGCAGGTAGGCGTCGTGGAACTCCCACCAGGCGCCCTGGTCGCCCGCGCACTCGGTCGCCATCGCCGCAAACTGCGAGGCTGAGCCAAAGATGATGAAGTGCCGATACTCATATCGAGCCACCCCGGTGCTGATCAGTTCCTCCATAATCTGCGGCTCAAACTGAGCCGCGAAACTTCGACAGCTCGGTCACTGGAAGTCGGAATACTCAACAATCACGACCGGCGCTTCGGGATCGCCCACGACATTGCGAATGAAGGGCAGTCCCTCGCGGTGGCCAAAGTCAATCTCGCCCAGCTCGTTCGCTTGCAACTCCGACGTGTCGTCGGATGCATCAACCTGATCGGTCTGTTCGGATTCGGCAGCCGCCTGTTGGTCCTGCTGCTGCATGATCGAGGCCTGGCGGTCGGCGCGTTCGCTGCGCTCGGTGCCGGTAGCGGTTGGCTCGTCGCTCTGATCGCCAGACTCGCCGCCCGATCCGCAGGCTGATACGAGCAAGCTGACTCCCACTGCCAGAGCCGCCAACGCCCACAACCACGTCGATCGTCGAGTGCCCACGCCCATGAATCGACTGTACTCCTGTCGGGAACGGATCGCGTTCGCGATACGCATCACTCCCCGCTCTCCTCTGCCGCCTGCTTGACCGCTGCTTCGATTGCTTCATAGGTGGGATCGACAGATTCACCGTTGACGAATGCCGCCGGAGTGCCTAGCACGCCGCGAGCGAGTCCTTCGTCATATGAAGCGCTGACCTGCGGGAAGGTATGACCCTCGGTCACGCAAGTGACGAACTCTTCATAGTTCAGGCCCTCAAACGTGATCTGTCGCCGCAGTCCGGCTTCGGTGAATAGGGTCTCATCACCGGCCATGAAGCGGTCGTGCAGCGGCCAGAACGCGCCCTGGTTGGCTGCGCACTCGACGACGACAGCCGCAAAGACCGCCTGATCGCCGCGGATCGGGAAGTGACGGAAGACGAAGCGGGCCGTACCTGTCGAGACCAGCTGCTCCAGAATCAGCGGCTCAACCTGAGCCGCAAACCATTGACAGCCGCCTCAAGTGAAGTCCCCGTAGTACAGAATCTCGACGGAAGCGTCAGGGTCGCCGAGCACATTGCGCTCCGAGCGAACACCCTTGTGTTCGCCGACGACATCTTCGGGCAGGACAACGACCTGCTGGTCGTCGGGGGTCTCCTGTGGAACCTCGACCTGCTGCTCGGCTTGATCCTGTTCGGCTTGAGCCTCTTCACTCTCAACTTGCTGGACCTGAACTTGCTCGACCTGTTGCTCGGGCTCCGCCTGGTCGTCCGCAACCGCGACCTCTGCCTCCTGCTCTTGTTCTTGTTCCAACACCGTCGCCTGCCGTTCGGCACGCTGAGAGGAAGCCGTCTCGGTCGCAGCCGGTTGCGGCTCAGCATCGCCCGAGCCACAAGCCACAATCAGGAGCGCCAAAGCAACCAGGGCAATGAGCAGGCGTTGCATAACGTCAGCCTATCGGCTGAGTGCTGATCGTTTGACGAGATCGGAGGGCGCATTTATCTTGGGGTGTACACCCCCTGTACGCCTCGGCTGCAGGGCGCGAGGCTGCCGTCAGGCAGCCTCAGCTATTTCCGGGATCACGTCATCCGCGCGAACCTATACATTGACGGTTTCAATCTCTACTACCGAGCCCTGCGCGGTACACCTGATCGCTGGCTAGATCTTGGACAGCTGGGACGGCTCCTCCTTCCCAACCATGAGGTCAACCGAGTTCGCTATTTCACGGCGCGAGTATCGAATCGCCCTGGCGACCCGACTCAAGCGCAACGCCAACAGGCCTACATCCGAGCGCTCAGCACTGTTCCCAACCTCAGTATCCACTATGGTCATCTGCTTTCGAAGCGGAAGCGAAGGCCGTTGGCGGGGCCTCCCGTTTCGGGTTCGAGAATGGTGGAAATCCTGGATACCGAGGAGAAGGGCTCTGATGTCAACTTGGCCTCGTATCTCTTGCTGGACGGCTTCGAGAACGACTATGAGCTGGCTGTCGTGGTCTCTAACGATTCCGATCTTCAGCTTCCAATCAGCATGGCGAGAGAGCAGCTCAGCAAAGTGGTCGGTGTGTTCGATCCCAGCCGCAGGCGCAGTTTTCAGTTGTCACAGGCTGCGTCCTGGTATCGGCGCCTACGACGCGGCCCATTGACCGCCAGCAAATTTCCCGACAAGTTGGCCGACAGCCAAGGCGTCATTACGAAGCCGTCGGGTTGGTAGTTGCCGATTGCCTAGCCCCGCAGCCGCGACATCTCATCTCTGAGCTGCTGCAAACCCATTGGCCCAAGGTCCAACGCCGCCTTGTGGAATCCCTTCAGATCGAAGGCGCCGCCCAACGATTCCCTGGCCGACTCCCTCGCCGCTAGCCACTCTCGCTCTCCGACCTTGTACGAGATCGCCTGACCCGGCCAGCCCAGGTAGCGATCGACCTCGCTGGCCAGCATCTTTTCGGGGAAGAATGAGCGCTCGATCAGGAACGGCAGCGCCATTTCCGACGTCCAGGTCTCACCGCCGTGGTACTCCTCGCGCTCTGGGATCGGCAGCTCGAGGTGCATCCCGATATCGATCACTACGCGCACCGCACGCAACGCCTGGCTGCTGAGCAGTCCCATGTAGAACGCCGGATCCTCGAGGTAGCCCAGCTCGGCCATCAGACGCTCGGCGTACAGCGCCCAGCCCTCGACATAACCTGATGTCCCCGCCAGCAGCCGCTGATACCGCGTTAACTGATCACCCAGATACCGAGTTGTGCCAATCTGTAGATGATGCCCCGGGACGCCCTCGTGATAGCAGACCGAGAGCTCCCGCCAGAGCGGGAAGCGAGTCTCGCCGCCCGTCGGATACCAGGTCCGGCCGGGCCGCGAGAAGTCCTCCGACGGACCCGTGTAGTACATCGCCAGCGCTCCGCCCGGTGGCGCGATCATCGCCTCGATCTGCTGCACCGGCTCAGCGATATCGAAGTGCGTGCCCAGCAGCGACTGCATCGTGTCGTCCTGCGTGTGCTGCATCCATTCGCGGAACGCATCCTCCCCGGTAATCGCGCGCGAGTCGTCCGACTCCAGGATCGCAATCGCCTCAGCCGCCGACGCGCCCGGCGAGATCCGCTCCGCCGTCTCAGCCATCTCCGACTGAATCCGCCAGACCTCTTCCCAGCCCCACTGGTACGTCTCCTCAAGGTCCAACTCAATCCCGTTGAATCCCCGGGAAGCAGCCTGGTATCGCTCCCGCCCAACGGGATCATGAGGATTCGCGCGAGGCAAGTACTCCGTCTGCAACCACTCAGCCAACGCCGCATAGCCCTGCTCCGCCGCCGTCACATTCGACCCACCATCAATCCCCAGGCTGTCTACGAGATTCGAGAAGAATCCCTTGGCTCCCGCTTCCCCCCTTGCGGGGGAAGCTGTCGCGGAGCGACTGAAGGGGGGTCCCGCCCCAGCCCACACGCGACACTGCTCTATCCCACCCAGCACCTGACGCTGAGCCACCACGATCCCTTCGTCCATCCCCGCCGCCAGCGAGGACCGATACCGCTCCAACGCCTCCGGCACCGCGCCCATTCGCTCAACAATGTTCGCCTGATCCTCCTCCGTCTCGCGAGGCATCAAATCAAACACTTGTCGAGTATTCTGCAACGGAGACGCGAGGATGTTCAGCGAGCGCAAATGCTCCTGCTGAGCCTCAAGCTCCGCCTCATAGTCAAACCGCTCCAGCATCACATCCCGAGCCACCCGGTCGCGCTCAGACTCCACATTCAGCAGTCGAAGAGCCGCCTCCGCCTGCCGCCGAATCGCCGACCGCTCCGCATGCCCATACGGAGAGTAGTCCGTCAACTCCGTCTCCCGACCCGGAATCCCCAGAGAAGTCGCCATATTCGGAGAAGCCGCCGCCAAAGCATCGACATACCAGTCAGAAATCGCAGAAACAGTATTCAGTTCAGCACTCACCACAAAGCTCTTTCCCAGGAGCTCCCCCCTTGGGGGAGCTGTCACGAAGTGACTGAGGGGGCCGCCCAGCCCGCTCGTGATTCGCATGTTACGCGCCTGTTTGATATGAGTACATACGTTCATATACTATCGACCACATCCACCAGAACAGTACAACGCGAGCCGCCTGGCGAAGGCGCCTTGCATCCCGACACGAGGATCACCATGCCCAAATCGGAAGCCGAACCAGTCGAGATACCCGATGGCCCGATCACCAAGACTGAAGTGATCGCCGGCATTCGACGCATGGCCTACGGCGAAACCGCCGACACCACGAGATTGCGTGCCTGGGAGTTGCTAGGCCGGACGATCGCGTTGTTCAAGGACAGCCCCACCGACGGTGGGGCGCCGGTCGTGCGGCTGACGCCTGAGCTCAGCCGACTGCCTGCTCCTGCTGTAAGGGATGAAGTGGAGGCCGGCAATGACGACGAATAGCATTCCAACCGCACTTCCGATGCTGCCTTCCGATCAGCGATTCACACCGACCGAGCGGCAGCTCGCTGTCTACGACGCGCTCCGCCAGACGCCCATCGGCGGGATGACGCTGATTGGCTACGGCGGGGCGATGGGTGGCGGCAAGACCCGCGCCATCGCTGAGCTGGCAATCGATACAGCACTCGCATTCCCGGGCACCAACATCCTGATTGCGAGACAGCACTACTCCAACCTGCAGACGACGACGATGCGGGAGTTCTTCGAGTGTCTGCCCGAGCGCCTGATCGTTGAACGGCATCGATCATCCCCGCAGTGGGTCGCGATCCGCGACGCCTCCTGGCCGTACGGCGTTCGGTCGACGATTCACTTTCGTCATCTGACCGAGTGGTCGGGTCTGGGCTCGGAGCAGTACGGCGCGGTGTTCGTCGACGAAGCCGGCGAGGTCGCAGAAGAAGCCGCGCAGATGCTCCTCACCCGACTGCGACATCCAGCCCAGCCGCAACGATGGTTCGTCGCAGCCTCCAATCCCTGGCCTGGCTGGTTCGAGCGCTGGTTTGCCCGACGCGAGCTCGATGAGTCGGCCTTCGCCGACGCCGACGGCCGGATCGTCTACATCCCGGCGAAGATCCCCGACAATCCGCACCTCCCCTCAAACTACGCCGCCCAGCAACGAGCGCTCCAGCCGGGCGAATGGGTGCAGCGCTTCATCGAGGGCAGCTTCGATGCGTTCGAGGGTCAGATCTACCAGCACTTCGGCCCCGACACGCACCGCTGGGACGCGCCTCTGCCCAGCTTCGCTCGATACATCGGAGGACTCGACTTCGGCGGTCAGTCGCCCAAGGACCACTACACCGCGGGTATTGTCGCAGGACTGACAGCTGGCTCCAATCTCCTTCCCTCGCAGGGCGAGATGCGGACAGGCACCCACTCTCCTCTCCCCCCCTTGCCGGGAAAGATGCCGATAGATACCCACTCTCCTCTCCCCCCTTTGCGGGGAAGGATGCCGGCAGATACCCGCTCTCCTCTCCCCCCCTTGCGAGGGGAGATGCCGACAGGCAGAGGGGGGGTTCCCCCCAACATCCTGATTCGCCTCGGCGAGTTCGAGGAGCGCGGACCCGGCGTCACCCAGCGGCTCGAACAATGGCAACAATCCTGGCAGCGCAAGCTGGGCGCCATCCAGTGGTGCGCCGACCGTTCACAGTCGGCCTGGATCGACCATCAACGCCGGCAGGGCCATCACGTCGTGCCCAGCAAAGGCGGCCCCGACTCCGTCAACTGGGGCATCGCCCTGGTCCAACAGCGACTCAACGGAGATCCGCCCAGCTCCTACTACGCGCCGTCAATGTCCGTGTTCCCGTCGCGGATGCGCGAGTACCAGTGGGACCAGTCAAGCACCGACCACAGCCCCAAACCAAAGAAACGAAACGACGACCTGGTCGACGCCGACCGCTACATGCACGAGTTAGCAACTTCGGAGCGAGCCAAACGGACACCGTTCAAGCTCAGCACTCCGTCCAGAGGCCGGGACGCTCGCTGGAGTGATCGATGAACTTCTGCGATTCAATCGACGAAGGCCACCAGAAGTCCCACAGCGCCGATGATCAGTCCGGCCGCAAGCATGATGGCAAGCACAATCTGGTTGCGAATCTCTGCCATCTCTGCCACGTAGTGGTGCATCTCGGCGATTTGCCACCGCATTTCAGCCATCATGCGACTAAAGCGCAGATCCGATTCGTGACGGTCGTAGCCGTATTCGCTGATCGCGTCGGCCGCCTCTTCTGCCAGATCGTCCGCCCCAACGTCGGTCAATGCCAGGCGCAGTCCCAAAGCGCGAAACGCCCGTTGCAGTCGCAAGATCGGACTCATCGCTGCCATGTGGTTCGTGCCCCTCTCTCAGGCCACGAATGCAAGAATCACCCCAACGGCGATACTAAGCAGGACGAACATGCCAAGCAGGATCCGGTTGGTCTGATCGGCCATATGCTCACGCATCTCGGCCATCATCTGCGCATGACGCAGATCGGCCTCACGGCGGCTATAGGAATAATCGTCGACCGCGCCAGCGGCGTCGTCTGCTTGTTTCGCATCGGCCCCTATCGAGCGAAATGCTCGACGCAGGCGCAAGATCGGATTCATCGCTGCCACGATCGACCCTCTTCAATTGACCAAAGCAAGGACGCCAACGCCAATCCCAACAATGATCAGTACTCCAAGCAGAGATTGATTGCGATTCTCGGCCATGAGCCGAGCGATCCGTTCCTCAAACTCCTGGCGACTCAGATAGATTTCGTCAAGCACCGTCGACAGTTCATCCGCCTCTCGAGGCTGGGCCCCGACCTGGCGAAACAAGCGTCGCAATCGCAGGATCGGGTTCATTCTCGACATCGCGCCCTGCCTTTCCCCGATACCAATATACCTGACATACCGCCTATCTGTTCTAGGTTAAATACGCTCCCCGTTCTCGATAACGATCAGCCCAGACCGCTTCCCAACATCATGTTCAGGCTCATGACTATCGGGCCGCAGGATAGACTCGCTCCATGACCGACCAACATGGGCCACTTGAAGGTGTGACCGTTCTCGACCTGACCGAGCACATCGCCGGGCCCTATTGCACCAAGCTGTTTGCCGACTTTGGCGCTGATGTCATCAAGGTTGAGCCGCCTGGCGGTGACCCGTCGCGCTCGGTAGGGCCCTGGTATCAGGGCATGCCTGGCGTAGAGCGCTCGGGGACGTTCTTCTACTTCAACACCAACAAACGCTCGCTCGTCCTCGACCTGGAGCACGATGGCGCCGGCACGGTGATTGAACGGCTGATCCAGCGGGCCGACATCGTGATCGAGTCGCAGCCTGTGGGTCGGTTGGACTCGCTCGGACTGGGTTGGGAACGGATCTCCTCGCTGCGCGACGACCTACCGCTGGTCTCGATTTCTCCCTTTGGATTGGACTCGCCGTATCGCGACTACCGGATCTCGGATCTGGTGCTGTATGGCTTCGCCGGCGAGATGTACTCGATCGGCGTGCAGGACCGTGAGCCGGTCAAGATGTTTGGTACTGCTTCACTCGTTGAGTGCGGCGCCGCTGCGGCGACCGCCACCATGGGCGCATTGACAGCAGCCGAGTTGCAGGGCATCGGTCAGCAGGTCGACTTTGCAATGGCCGATGCGCAGTTCAATGGCGTTGACCGTCGACATGCCGCGACGATGGGCTGGGAGTTCGCAGGCCGAAAGTCGCTGCGCGCTCCCGGTCCGGCGGCGGGCATGCTTTCGGGCGTCTATCCCTGTGCCGACGGCTACGTCGAGTTCTCCGGCGCAGCGATTCGCATCCCTCGATTGAATGACATGCTGGGTCGTCCCGATTGGCTGCAGGAAGAGAAATGGTGGCGGCCGGGCGCCGGCGTCATCCCGGAGCTCGTTGAAGAGTTCAACGCACATTTCCTGCCCTGGGCGCTGGAGCGAACCAAGCGAGAAATCTGGGCAGAAGCGCGTGAGGCAAAAGTGCTCTGCGGACCGTTGTTCTCGGTTGATGAATTGTTCGAGGACACGCACTTCAGTGATCGAGGTTTCTGGGCGACCGCAAATCACTCAGAGCTGGGAGACGTACAGCTCCCCGGCCGTCCACTGATCATGCCCGCATCGCCCTGGAGCTTGAGGCGTCCACCACCGCTGCTCGGTGAGCATACAGATGACGTGTTGTCGGAGTGCGGGTTCGAGGCGTCGGAGATCGAAGCGATGCGGCGTTCCGAATTGATAGGCTGAACAGGAGCAGAACGGGCGTGGATGTGAGGATCGTATGGCGTACGGATTAAGTGGAATCTTGTACGACAATGGCGAGCCGCCTCCGGGTCTCCTCGTCTATTGCCCGCAGTTGGATGTGTTGACGCAGGGGGACTCGATTGAACACGCACGAGCGATGATTCAAGACGCGGTGGAAGGTGTGCTCGAGATCTTGTCGGCTGAGGAGATTGAACGGCGCTTGAGTGGGCCACTGTCGTCTCTGGAGGAGTCCTTTGCGGAGTTTGATGAGATATCGATTGTTGAAGTTGGCCGCTTCACGTTTGCAGTAGATGCTCCTGCGATCGAGAGCACCCTTGGCTAAGCTGCGGCCGCTATCGAGTTGGCAGGTGTGCGAGATTCTCTCACGGAATGGTATCGAAGAAATGAGCCAGCGCGGCAGCCATGTGAATCACATGCCGCCAGACGGCGATCTCGACAGGCCGCTCACCGTTCCCTTGCATCGAACGTTACGCCGAGGCACACTCGCTGCGATCATCCGGCGCTCGGGGTTGCCCCGGTCGTTGTTCGAGTAACGAGTAGCATTCCCTTCATGGCTCTCCCGCTTGAAGGCTTCCGTGTCCTTGATCTCACCGTTGTTTGGGCGGGGACGTTCGGCACGACCCTGCTAGCCGACCTTGGCGCTGAGGTGATCAAGGTTGAGAATGTCCACGTCTGGCAACCGATGACTCGCGGTGGACAGGCGCGTCCGTCGGCCGAGGTGGTCAAGGCCGGCGCCGGCTGGGCCGTTGGATATCCGAACGCCGAGCCTGGGCCGCGTCCGTGGAACTATGCGCCAACATTCGTCCAGCAGTTTCGCAACAAGCACTCAATGACCGTCGATCTGCTGTCGGACGAGGGACGCGAGATCTTCGCGAATCTGGTTTCAAAGTCGGATGCCCTGGTCGAAAACAACGCGTCTGGGACATTGGAGAAGCTGGGCATTGGCCCCGATTTCCTACGCGAGGCTCGAGAAGACATCGTTGTCCTACGAATGCCGGCCTACGGTTCGAATGGCCCGTATCGGTTTGCACGCGCACTCGGCGTGCACCTTGAGTCGGTCATGGGGCACACGTTGCTGCGCGGTTATCCCGATCTGGACCCGTCGTACATCACTTCCATCTTCTCAGGCGACTATGTCGCAGGCGCACACGCCGCGTTTGCCATCATGTCGGCTCTGCGCCATCGGCGACGGACCGGCGAGGGCCAGTTCATCGAACTGGCGCAGGCCGAGTGCGCGGGCGGGATGCTGGCTCAGGCGTTCATGGACTACTCGATGAATGGCGTGGTGCAGGAACGAATCGGCAACAGGTCGCTCGATGGACGCGCCCCATACGGCCTGTATCCGGCGCGATCAGAGGGCGATGGCTCCGATGCTGGCGATCGCTGGATCTCGATCTCGGTGATGGACGACGACCAATGGCTGGGTCTGCGCGAAGCGATGGGTGATCCGGAATGGGCTCGAGATCCAGGCTTGCGAAACGAAGCGGGCCGGCTCGAGCGGCACGATGAGTTGGACGGTCACATCTCGGAATGGACATCGTCTCAGGACGACTACGAGTTGATGCACCTGTTGCAATCGCACGGCGTTCCGGCGGCGCCGGTGCTGGACTCATCCCGCGTTCATGACGATCCACATGTTCAGCATCGCGACCTCAATGAACCGCTCGATCTGTATGACGATGTTGGAACCTTCCGCTACAACAGACCGTTTCTGCGCTACTCGGAAACGCCGCTCCGTATTCGTAAACCGCCAGTCGCGTTGGGCGAGGACAACGAGTATGTCTATCTCGACGTGCTGGGCTACTCGAACACCGAGATCGAAGGCCTGCGGGAGCGTGGTCACATTGGTATGGATTACGACCCAGAGATTCCGTAAATCTCTCAAGACATCATCATCGATTCTTGACCGCGAGTTGACGCGACGCATACCGAACGAACCGCATTCCCTTACATGCCATGCGTATGTTTCTGGCATCGAGGGCGTTCCTCGGACTGGGAAGGGCATTGACGATGGATGAAACGACTTCTGGACGAAGCTGGTTTCAGCTTGCATACCGGTGGCTGATGCCGGTTGCGCTCGTCGCGGCGATCAGCGTGGCTGCGGTCACCGTGATCTCGGCTGGGTCGGATCGTGGTGGTCACGGCGAGCCTCAGCGCTGGTCGGAGGGAACCGAGGACGAGGAACAGGATGGCGACTGTGACTACGACGGCAAGCGCAGCACGCGCTGGACGCGCATTGCGGAATTGGTCGGCACGGACCTTGACGGACTCAAGACTGCTCTCGGCGAAGGCCAGACGCTGGCCGAAATCGCTGAGTCGAACGACGTGGAGCCACAGACGGTGATCGACGGCCTCGTGGCAGACGCGAATGATCGCATCGACGAATGGGTTGAGGCCGGCAAGCTCACCGAGGAAGAGGCCGAGACCAGGAAGTCGGAGGCCGCAACGAAGATCGAAACCCTCGTCAATGACGGCTTCAACAAGGAGAACCTGCGTGGCTGGGGCAAGGGTCGCTGGCGCGGTCACGGTCATGGACTAGGTGGAAACGTCGAGACCAACTGAATTTCAGTTCCTGACGATTCCTGTAGGGGCGCCCCTTGTGGGCGCCCTTCTTACTCAGCCAAGCGTGCCAGCGGCGGCGAGACGGACCATGTCTTCGTCGCTGTAGTTGAGGATTCCTTGCAGGACTTCCTCGGTGTGCTCTCCCCAGGTCGGCGCTCGACGCGCCGGGAGACGTTCGCCGTCCCAGAGGATTGGCTCTTGCTGGATCTGGAAAATGGGGCCCTCCGGCGACTCGGCCGGGTTGTAGTTGGCCCGCATCGCTACGTCTTGTCCCAGGAAGAAATCTTCGAGTCGTTCGACCGGGCTGGCGGGTACACCGGCGTTAACGAGCAGCCGCGCGGAAGTCCACTCGTCCTGAGTCCGCGTCCATGCCGATATGGCTGCTTCCAGCTCGTCTTCATGCGCCTTGCGACCGTCAACATCGGCCAACTCTTCGCGTGACGCGAGGTCGGCGCGAGCCATGACTCGGCAGAGGTTGCGCCAATCTGCGTCGTCGCGGCAGGCGATGGCAACCCAACGTTCCTCACCGGCGGCCGGAAAGATTCCGTGCGGCGACATGAACGGCGAGCGGTTGCCCATGCGGGGGCGCTCGCCGGCGCCGTTGAGCGCCTCGATCAGTTCGGTGTCGAGCAACTGGACGGCCGTCTCGTACTGAGCAATCTCGAGGTAGCGGCCTTCGCCGGTGCGCTCGCGATGATCGAGGGCGGCCATGACTGAGGTGGCCAGGTAGTACGGGACAGTGAAGTCGGTGTGCAATGTGCCCAGACCGATCGGCGCTTTGCCGGGGAAGCCGGAGCGATGCGCCAGGCCGCACATCGCGACGATGCCGTTGCCGTAGGAGCGCCACTCCGCGCGTGGGCCCTCGATACCCATGACGGCGACGTTGCAGACGATGATGTCTTCGTTGATCTTGCGCAGATCGTCGTAGCCGATGCCCCAGCGGTCGAGCCGGTATGGGGTGTAGTTCGAGGTGACGAGATCGGCTTCGCGCGCGAGTTCGCGGACGGCATCGATGCCTTCCTCGGTCTTGAGATTGAGCGTGACCGACTTTTTCCCGCCTGAGCAATCGTTGAATGTGCCGTTGGTGTTGATCGAGAAGTGGTCGGGTGGTTGGACGCCTCGATAGCGGATCGGATCGATTCGCGACTCCGACTCGATCTTGAGCACTTCCGCGCCGAGATCAGCCAGGAGACGAGTTCCGAGCGAACCGGCGATCGCCCAGGTGAAGTCGAGGACGCGGATGCCGTCGAGGGGTCGCCTGGGAGGTGGTGGCGATCCGTTGAAGAGCGCGGAGTGTGGGAAGGGGACCCCCTCAGCCTTCGGCAGCTCCCCCTGCGAGGGGGAGCGGGAACCAAGCGGGTCCCCGCTCGGAGGCGGGGACGGGACAGAGCCGCTCAGGACTTCATCAGTGTGTTCGCCGAGCGTGGGAGCTCGTTTGGCCTGGGGCTGTTCGCCTCGGGTTCGGACGGCTGAGCGTGGCAATGTGAGAGATGTGCCGAGTTGTGGATGATCAACTTCCTGGAAGTATCCGCGAGCCTTGAGGTGTGGGTCTACGGCGACTTCTTCGACCGTGTTGATCGGCAATACCAGCAGTCCGAGTTCCTGACCTCTGTCGTGTAGCTCGGTGACCGTCAGCGATTTGCAGAGCCGATCGATCCAGGGCTTGATCTCGTCCTGATGTTGCTCCCGCCAGAACTCGTCGTCCCAGTCCTCGCCGCGCAGCTCGCCCTCTTTCAGCCCCAGCACTTCGTCAACCCAGTTGACGAATCGGTACCAGTGCGGCGGATGAATCGTGAATGACAGCCAGTGACCATCCTTGGCCTGGAATGTGACGCCTGAGCCGATTGGGATGTGTCGGTCGGGCGAGATGCCGTGCCAGCTCCAGAAGTTGCCGCTCGCGGTCTGCAGCGTGGTGAACGTGACCGCCTCCTGCAGCGACACGGTGATTCGTCCCACTCCGCCACCGCGACGGCGCTGCATGATCAGTGCCATGGCCGCCTCGGCCATCGCGATTGAGCCCTGCTTGTGCGAAAGGTTGCCCGCCGGCCAGACCGGCGGATCCTCGGGATGACCATTGAGAACGACGTGTCCGCCGGCGGCCATCGCCGTGATGTCGGTCATCGGCTCGTTTGCGCCGCGACGGAAAACGGCGTCGACGATCGGAATCTCCGACGACCACTCGCCGTTGCGTCCCCGATCAAGCCACGCGGCAAGTTCGCCACTCGACTCCAGCGGGGCCAGGACCGCGTCGAACTGCGGCAGCATCGCCTCAATCCGGCTCCAGGTGTCCGGGTCATTGACGTCTACCGCGACAGATCGTTTGCCGCCGTTATAGAGCAGATGCGCCCAACCACGCTCATGGCGCGGGGCGTCGCCTTCAATCGCCGGTTCGCGCATGCGCAAGTGATCGCCGCGGGCATCTTCAACGCGGATCACTTCAGCACCAAGGTCGGCCAGCAGCCGCGCGCCGAAGGCGAGTGGTTCATCGGTCAGGTCGAGAATTCTGGTTTCGTTGAGCATTGCCACAGAATAGTGGGCGTTGTGGGGAGTCCTGATTCTCCGGACTTGAAGGCCGTTCCGAGAGCCAACGCTCCGTCATTACCGCGATCCGTCCTTGCCACACTCCGTCATTGCCGCGCTCTGCCGCGGCAATCTCGCGGGGTTCACCACCAAAGTCAGTGCGCGCAGCGAGATACCCGCGACGTAGCGCGGGTATGACGGAGTAGGGATGCTATCGAGAACAACGCTTGTTTGCTATACCTATACGGTTTCAAGTCATCAGGACCGATGTCACTTAAGTAATACATAGAACTTGTGTTCCTTATCGAAACCACATATCTTCGACCACCTAGCCCGACGGACTGCGCGCCTCCGAGCGCCGAACGGATGATTGCCGTCGGCGCTCAGTTTTGTTGGAGGCGCAGATGGAATCTACACAACCCACACAGGTGCTCGACGGCGGGCCGCCGGAGTCGGACTCGAACGACGCGACGTCGATTCGCACCACGGGTGACGCGACCTCGATTCGCATGGCGGGAGACGCGACTTCGATTCGCGAGGCAATGCTCAGTGCGATTGGCGATCTGTCGGACGAGGAGCGTGAGCGACTCGGTTCTGCCGAGCAGCCCGACGAAGTCGCTCAGGCCTGGCGCGACCTGATTGCGGAACGCGCCGCGCAGGAGCGCGAGGCCACCGTTCGCACCGAGTTGACCCGGGAGTTTGAGTCGCGAACCCGCGCTGCTCAGCCTCGACCTACTAGCGGATTGCGAGGCGGACCGCCGGCGCCTCAACCGGGCACGGTGTCCGAGTGGACCGACTTCATTCGGTCGACCGACGCACAGCCGCTCAGGCAACAGCGACGGGCGCAGTTTGCCGACTGGCTCGCTGCACATCCCGAGGCATAAGGAAGCCCTCACCCTCACCCTCTCCCAGGAGGAGAGGGGACAGAAGGAAAGGAACACAGAATGGCTGACACTCTTTCGGCGAACATTTCGTCGTCTTACGCCGCGATGGTCGAGCGGACCATCGCGCAGATGCCGCAGACCGCGCCGATGCTGTCTCTGGCGCGCAAGCTGATCGTGCCCAAGGGATCGAACAGCGCGCAGATCCCGCGAGTCGCCAGCGTCTCGACTGTACAGACGCCCAACGAGAGCTCTGAGCTGAGCACAACCTCCCGGTTCACGCTGGCCAGCAATACCATCTCGCCCACCTTCCGCGCGATCTACGTGCGCATCCACGTGCGGGCGCTGAACTACTCGCAAGACGACCTGATCCGCTTGGTGTCGGACGAGATGGCGCTCTCGCAGGGTCAGGACATCGACACGGACCTGACCGGCGAGTTCGGTAACTGGCACACCGACAACGACATCGGCGCGACCGGTGAGACGTTGACCCTGGCCAAGTTGCGCACCGCGCGTCGCGTCCTGCAGACCGTGCCACGGTCGAAGGGCGGACCTCCGCGCGGCGACATCGTCACGGTGCTCTCGCCGGTCGTGGCCGAGCACCTGCTGGAAGATTTGGGCGCTGGCGGCGTCGGTTCGGGATCCAACTGGATCCCGGCTGGCATATCCGAGCAGCTCATCCGGCGCTTCCATGTTTCGGAGATTCCGCTAATGGGCACGGCCGTGTTCGTCGACGGATACATGGGAGCCGACGGCTCGGGCGACTACATCTGCTCGATGTTCGGCACCGAGGCGCTGGTCTGGGCCTGCTCGATGGACTGGGAAATGTCCGTCTTCGAAGAAGCCGAGTGGCCCGGCGTGACCTTGCGCTCGCTGGCCGACTACAACGCCGGTATCGCGGGCTTCAATCACCACGGTTGCCAGATCACCGCGGACGGGGGCTAGCCATGCCCCTGGACGACCGCGGCCTCTGGTCGCCGGCCGACTTCTCCCAGCTGCGGTCCGAGACCTTCTCGGCGCCGCGGCTGGGACGCGGCCTCCGCGCACAACGAGCTCACCTGCGCGAGCCCAAGCGTGACCAGCACGGACGGGAGTACCTGGGCCGCAATCACACGCTGCTCGGCAACGGCTTCCACGACGTCCGCGAGGCCGAGCGCTTGCTGCTCGACGCCGCCAACGAGCAGGGACTGCCGCATGAGGCGGTCTCGATTGAGGCGCAGCCCTGGCTCGAAACCGAGATCAACGCCGGTCTCGGTCCGAGCTGATCAACGAAACCACCACCGAATCTGAACAAGAGAGGAACGAAGCAATGGCTGCAACGAAACCAACGAACGAACAGGGGGCTGTCATGGTCCACCCCGGAGAGCGAGCCGTGCTGCTCAGCCACTTCGAGTATCGACTGGCTCGCAAGGTCGGCAAGGGCCTGGAGGACTACGACATCCTCATGCGCCAGCCTGACGAGGACGACGCGCCGGGCGAACAGGTCGCGGAAGGGGAGCGTTGGCAACTGGTCCGCGCCGACAAGTACCTCAAGCATCGAGCGACCGGCTGGCGCGAGGCCGAATCGCTGGAGGAACTGCCCGAACAGTGGCGACCGTCGGACAAGAGCAGAACGCTCTTCCCCGACTCCGCCTGACCTCGGCTGACCAGGCCGCCGCAGAAACATCGAGACGAATGAGAGGCAACGATGTCACGACCAAACTTCACCCGAAAAACGTCGCAGCCGCCCGACCCTGGCTCCTGTCCGGGGCCGGGCGGCTGCCCCGCTCCCAACCACTCCACCGACCACACCGACGCGCTCTGGCAATACCTGCGACGGATCGAGAGCGGCCTCGACCAGATTGACGCTCGGATCGACCGGCTCTACGTCGCGCTCGGCGGCGGAACCGTCCTGCTGGCGGCAATCGGCCTGGGATCGGCATTCATCGTCAGAGGAGGTTGATTGAGCCGAACCCCATCGACTTTCCCCGATCCCTGCTTTACGGAGACCTTTGAGAGACTCCGAAATCCCCTCTCCCCCCCTTGCGGGGGGAGATGTCACGGAGTGACAGAGGGAGGGTCGGCTGATGATGACCAGATAGGGCTCCCGAACATCGGACCCCCCTCTGCCTTCGGCATCTCCCCCGCAAGGGGGGAGAAGGGGAGTTTTTCAAAGGTCTCCGTAAAGCGGGGACTGGGATGCAAACAGCCAAGGTGACTCTTGAGACACCCTCTCGATCCAGTTGCCTGAAGCGGCATCTCCCCCGCTGGGCGGAGGGAGAAAGAAACAAGAAAGGAACGACCATGATCCAGGAAACGAACCCATCTGATCCGCCCGATGCAGAAGTGGCCGGCGACACACCTTTGCCCAATCCGCTCTGGTTGCCTCGAGGCAGCGTGCGCGCCTTAATCGCGCTTGGCATGATCGCCGTCTGGGCTGCGCTCGAGACTGGCGTCGTTGGTATTCCGGCCTCCGACGCCGTGCGCTCAATCGCCGTCGGCGTGGCCGCCGGCTACGGCATACTGCGCAGTCGCGAGCAGCGGACGGGAGGCGCAGAGTGACAACCGCCAGTATCTACTCGCCTCCCGATCTCGGCGGCATTCGCGGCATGCCCGAAGGTGCGCGAACAGTTTGGAGACCGGCGCACTCGTCGAATTTCTCGACCGCAGCGTCGAAGCCGTACTCCGGCGCTCAGCGCCGGTTCGTCGCAATCTGTTACCACACGCCCGAGGAGCCGTGGGATGACAACGAAGTCACCCCGGCCTGGTTCGAAGACCCGCGAGCCAATGCGAGCACCAACTACTACGCGGACTCGGACGGTGACCTCTACCAGATGGTGCGAGACGAGGACTTCGCCTGGGCGCAAGGAGTCCGTCGCAAGGATCGGGTGAGGCCGCGTCCGGCCTGGTGGCGCGACGAGTACGTCAGCTACAACACGTGCATGTTGTCGATCGAGATCGAGGGCTACGCGCACAAGATTGGCGAGACGTTCCTCGTCGGCAGCCGTCAGTTCGAGACCGTAGCTGCCTGGTCGGCCTTCGTCTGCAAGAAGTACGGCATTCCAATCGATCGAACGCATCACATCGCCCACAGCGAACTGAGCCGTCAGAAGGGAGATCCCGGTCGGGACTTTCCCTGGGAAGCGCTGCTGGATCGGGTGAGTGAGTTGAGCTCTGACGACCGCGGAAGCCTCGCGGAGATTGAAAGAAGGCTATCGGCCCTCGAGCGTCACACCCACGGCACTCCGGTGCTCGGCGCGTAAGTTCAATCTCTCCCCCTGCGGGGGGAAATGCCAAAAGCCTGCCCCGGGCCTGACCCGGGGGCAGAGGGGGTCCTCAGCGCGAAGCTGCCTGAAGAGCGCCGAAGGGACCCCCTCAGTCGCTTCGCGACAGCTCCCCCTGCGAGGGGGAGCAAAGTAGGCCAAGAGGCCCATCACGTAAGCGTCGAGATCACAAGAATCCGATGCCCCGCGCTCCGACGCGGGGCATCGGAAGTGAGCGGCGTTGCTGTTTGTGCTCAGGCTCTGCCTTCAGACGCCAGAGGACATACGCCAGGTGTCAGTTCCGGAGCTTTTGGCCCGACATCAAGGCCACAGGACGCAGCATCGGCGGTGGCGGCATCGTCGGGGTTGCGACGACTGCATCACCGTTCGCGTCCTCTGCGACGGCGAGCTGCGCTCCGCGGATGTCCGTCTCGGGCGTGAGACGAATCTTTGGCGCCCTCGCTTCGTACTTTCGAATCGCCAGCCAGCCCAGTATGCCGATGCCGACCGCCACGAACGTTCCCAGCGCGACGCCCGTCAACACCTCTCGTTCGCCCAGCCAGTCGGCGATGATACCGGCCGGGCCGCCGCTGACCGATGACACGCCCCAGGACATCATTGTGAATGCGGTGACTCGGCCCAGGTAGGCTGATTCCGTGTTCATCACGATCTTGGCCTGGAGCAACAAGGTCGGACCTTGGAGTCCCGGTCCGAGCAGCGCCATCGAGGCAACCGCGACACCATAGGTCTGCGCTTGCGACATGATCAGGTAACCGAGTCCCATGACTCCCATGAGGATGAAGATCAACGGCCACGACCAGCGCGAGGTGGCGAGGCCGGCGACGCCAATCGCCAGCACCGCGCTGGCGATCCCGTTGACAGTCATCATCAGACCCATATCGGTCGACGGTCGGTCGAGATGGTGTTCCAGCAACGCCGGCGTCAAGACACGGAACATGAAGCCGATCACGACCGTGGCCATGAACAGCAGGATCATCAGGCGCAGCGGAGGCCGTTGCGCGACATAGCGGACGCCATCCAACAAATCCTGCAGCGGACTGCGTTTACCCGACTGCTCTGGCTTGCCTTTGTTCGGCATCACGGCCATCGAGAGCACGCCAACCGAGACCAGGATGCCCATCACGACGTAGGTACCGCCGCCGCCGACCGATGACTCGAGCAGCAGCGCCGCAATCATTGGCGCGACCGGCATGCCCCAGCTATGCGCGAGCTGGTTCAGTGCAACGGCATTGCCGATCAGCCGTGGTCCGACGATGTCGGCGGTGAAGGCGTTGCGGGCCGGTCCCATAAACACGAACGTGGCGCCGAGGATCAGGGTCAGGATGAACATCAACGGCAGGTTGACGAGATCGAGCAAGAGCAGCACGCCCGTCAGCGCCAGCATGACAGCACCCGCGCCCTGGCCGAGCACGATCAGATACTTGCGATTCACCCGGTCCGCGATCACCCCGCCCCAGGGCGAGCCGATCAGCATCGAAATGCCGGTGCCCATCGAGACCAGCCCCACAGCCGAGTTCGTCCCGCCCAGATCGAAGGAGACGACCGACTGAGCGACAAACATCATCATGTACGCGAGCGTCGCGAAGAGCGTGCCAGCAAACAGGATGCGGAACTGCGGATGCTCAAGGGCGAGGAAGGTATTCGACTTCCAGCCCTGAATACTTCGCCTCATACGAGCAGTCTATGAGCGGGCAAAGGGAGTAGTCGGCGTTGGGCGTTGTCGGTGTCTACGTCATACCCGCGCTCCGTGGCGGGTATCTCGATGTGCACAGCAACAGAGTCTGGGAGGGATTGATCCATGCAAGCGAACAGAGTCGACCGTCTCTAGCGAAGGTGCGACAGGCGGCGAGATTCCCGCGACGGAGCGCGGGAATGACGAATGCTACATGGAGGGCACGAGGCTCAGTTGTCGATCTTCTGACCCGACATCAATGCGACCGGGCGCAGCATTGGGGGTAGGGCGACCGATCCAGCGCCGTTTCCATTGCTCGAAGCGGCCGCTGCGACTGGCATCAACGAGGGCAGGGCGGGTCGGTCGTCCTTGCGGATTGCCAGCCAGCCGAACGTTCCCAGTACGGTCACGGCAAAGGCGAGCAGACCCATCAGCGCGAAGACTTCGCGCTCGCCGATGATATCGGCCAGGATGCCCGCCGGCGCGCCGAAGACCATCTGCACGCCCCATGCCATCATCGTGAACGACATGACCCGGCCGTAGTAGGCCGATTCGGTGTTCATCATGATCCGCGCCTGCAGGATCATCACGGGTCCCTGCAGTCCGGGCCCCAGCAACGCCATCCCGATCATGGCCTGACCCAGGCTTTGCGACGCCGCCAGGACGAGGTAACCAATGCCCATGACGGCAATCAGAACGAGCACGATCGGCCAGGCCCAACGCGTCGTGGCCGCGCCGGCGACGAGGAACGCGACGACCATGGCTGCGACCCCGTTGACCAGGAAGAGCATGCCGATGTCGGTCGTCGGTCGGTTCAGGTGCTGGTCAAGCAGCGCCGGCGTGAGGATGCGGAAGAGGAAGCCGATCACGACCGCGCTGACGAACATCAGCAGCATCAGTCGCAAGGAAGGCCGCCGCCAGACGTAGCGCGCGCCGTCGGCGATGTCGGCGAGAACGGATCGCTTAGGCGCCGACGCGTCCTCTCCGGCAGCCGGAACGGCCTGACTCCGTCGATTGGGCATCATCGCAACCGTGACGACGCCCAACGACACCAGTACGCCCATCAACATGTAGGTCCCGCCGGTACCGGCAGCAGACTCGATTACCATCGCTGCGATGAACGGCGAGAATGGCTGGCCCACCGTGTGCGCGAGCTGGCTCAGGACCATGGCGTTGCCGATCAGTCGAGGACCAACCAGATCGGCGGTGAAGGCATTGCGTGCCGGTCCCATTACAACGAAGGTGAAGCCCAGCAACATCATCAGCACGAACATCAAGGGAAGCGTCATTGCATCGAAGAGCAACAACACCCCGGTAACCGTCAGCATCACAGCGCCGCCACCCTGGCCGATGACGATCACCCACTTGCGATTCACCCGGTCGGCAATCACGCCGCCAAACGGAGCGAGCAGCATTGACAGTCCGACGCCCGTGCCGATTACCCCGACCGCCGTGTTCGTCCCCGACAGGTCGTACGAGACGATCGACATCGCCACGAACATCATCATGTAGGCAACGGTGGCGAACAGTGTGCCCACGAAGAGGATCCGGAAGTGCCGGTCATTGAGCGCGGCGAAGGTGTTCCCTCGCCATGTGGCAAAGGCGGAAATACTTCGTGTCATGCGAACAGTTTACGGTTGGCGCCGGCGGATCAGGTATCGCCACGAACGCGCGTTGGGCTTGTGAGATTGCTTCAGATCGGCATTTCTTTCACTTCCGTCATACCTGCGCTCCGTCGCGGGTATCTCGCAGCGCGCTAGTCGGCGGACAGAGGTCGCCAAACAGTTTGCCGCGGACGGAGGACATCTCGGAGCGCCAGTCGAGCAGATGACTTCATTCCCGCCCCGGAGCGCGGGAATGACAGCTTCCTTGCTGCTCAGAAATGCCCTAGCGCCCACGCGATCCCTCGATAAGCTGACTCGATGAAGATTCCCGACCTTAACTTGGCGGCCTGGGTGCTGGTAGCGATTGTCGGTGCCATCATCGGCGCTGGCATCTGGGCGTTTGGCGTCGACAAGCCGAGTCGCGTGACCCAGGTGCAGATCGCCATCCGCAACATCGATGAGCACCGCGCCGAGCTGGGCGTGCTCGAGACCGACCACGTGGGCGTTGAGCGGTTCTATGAAGCGGACGGTCCCGATCTCGACTTCTCCCTGGTCAATCGTCCGCGCTCGATCTACAGCGAGCCGATCACACTTTCGAACGATCGCGAGAACGCGCCAAGCAAGGTGCGGATCACAATCCGGGGTCTCTCGGATGACGAGATCAAGCTCGGCCTGCGCGTGATCAAGCCGAATCGTACCTGGGACAGCACCCGCTTCCCCCGACCTGAACCGATCACGATGGAAGAGTTTCAAAGCGAGGACTGGCTCTACATGAGCCCACTGCAGGTGAGGATTACCTATCACCAGCCGTTGGTCGACATTGTTCGACTATTCATCTACATCGCCGGTGCGTTCGGAGTCGTGTTCGCAATCTGTTGGATCGTCTGGCGCCGCTGGCTGAGTTAGAGCGCAGTCCAGCTTCGCTCAGCAGTACCACGCCCCACGAAACATCCTTGGGTATCTCGCTGATTCGAGCCCGGTTGTCTGTGCCACATGCAGCGAGATGGCCGCATCGGAGCGCGGCAGAGACGGAGGGGTGCTTTGCAACTAGCCGCCGCCGACCTGGTAGATCGTCCGATGCCGGAGCCTCGCCAGGTCCTCGCCCGACTCTGAGCTGATGGTCACGTCAAGCAGGCAGTACTCGTGCAACTTGCGACGGTAGCCGTCGGTCACGTGGCCCGAGACGACGAGGGTTTGGCCTGCCTTCGCGGGCGCAAGCATCTGAATCTGGCTGCCGGCGTGGATGCCCGCCGGATAGTTGTACATGTGTTTGGTCAGGCGGACGCAGCGCCCCGCGATCCAGCCAGGGTGCAGACGCGCGTTCTCGCCCCGCCAGCGAGCATGAGGATCGCGCGCGAACTGGTCGGCGTAGTCGGCGGCATCCTCGATCGACATCGGAACTGCCATCGCCGGCAGATCCTCGCCGATCGGCAGATTCTGCGGAGTGAGCAGCGTTGGAGGATCGGCAGGGGGAACCGGGCTGCGGTCCTGCGCGACGGCGAGGTCGGCGTAGAACTCGGCGCGGCCGAGCCCGGCCGTTCCGGCGATGCAGACTTCGCCGTCGGCTTTGGACATGCTGAACTCGATGCTCGAGGACCCCCCTTCAGCCTGCGGCAGCTTCCCCCCGGAGGGGGGAAGCGGGAAAACGCGCGTTGTGATTTCGTCGCCTGGATAGACAGGCCGGCGCAGGCGGAAGTCGATCCAGCCCGAGTCCAGCCACTCCTCGCCAAGTCCCTCGATCAACGCCGGCACAGCCCAGGAGTAGACCGTCACGCCTCCTACCAGCGCACCTTCGAATCCAAAGTGCGCCGCACCCTCGGTCGAGTGGATGATGTTGTCGATCTCCAGCGAATCCTCGCCGTCGAGGAAAGCTGTGATCGAGCGTTCGATTGTTGGGGTGGTCATAATGTTTAGCGTTCCCCCACCTGATAGATGGTCGGCTGGCGCATGCGCACCAGTTCTTGGCCATCCTCCGAGGTGATTGTCAGGTCGATGACGGCATACTCGTGGCCCTTGCGCTGATAGCCCGATTCGAGCCGTCCGCTGACCAAGAGTTGCTGGTCGGGATGGACCGGTGCGAGGTGCTGAATCTGGCTGGAGGCATGAATCGCGGTGTAGCGCCAGGTGTGGGCGAGCAGCGCATTGGCTCGCTGGGCGATCCAACCCGGATGGACGTGGGCGTTCGCCTCGTGCCAGAGCGGATCAAAGTCGCTGGCCTTCTCTTCCGCATACCGTGCTGCTTCGGCGGCACTCAGATCGATCGCCATCGCCGGCAGGTCTTCACCGAGCGGCGCGACGTCGCGAGTGATGAACGGCCGCTCTGGTCGTTCGGGCTGCGGCGTCCGATTCGTTGCTGAAGTGATCTCGGTGTTGAAGTCGGCGATCCCGAGCCCTGCCGTACCTCGAACAGCGATATCGCCGCTGTGCTTGATCATCATGAACTCGACATCATTGTCATTGGGCGTGACACGCGTCGTGATCACCTCGTCCGGGTAGACGGGTTTGCGAATCTGGAACTCAACCCAGCCCTCGTCCAGCCAGGCGTCGCCCAGAGCCTCGACCAGCGCAGCCACCGACCAGGAGTAGACAGTGGTTCCGCCGACCAGCGGACCCGTATAGCCAAAGCGAGCGGCGCCCTCGGTCGAGTGAATGATGTTGCCAATCTCCAGCGAGTCGTCGCCGTCGAGAAATGCGGTAATGGTTCGTTCAACAGTCGCGGTAGTCAAGTTGGTCGTCCTTCGAGTTCAGTCAGCGTTCGCATCGTCGGCGAGCCGCCAGATTTCTGCGCAATCGACTTCCAGTCCGACGAGCACGTCTTCGCCGTCAAGCGTCGACGGACGCTCTAGCAGTTGCGGTTCCTGCTCCGGTCGGTAGATCCAGACGTTGCAGGCATCCAGATCGACAAGCCAGCCGAGGCGAACGCCGAAGTGCATCCAGATTTCCATCTTGGTCTGTTGATTGCTCAAACTATCGCTGGGCGAGCGGACTTCGACGACGAAGTCTGGATTGAACGACATCGCGCCCTTCACGTCTTCGCGTGTGGCCGCGGCCAGCCGTTCAGGACTCACCCAGGAGACATCCGGCTCCAACAAACGAGTACGTCCATCCGCATCGGTCATGCGGTAGCCAGCGCTCGCGTCGCGAGCTCGCCCTCCGCCTCCGCCGACTCGCCAGTTGCCGACTTGCCGGCCCAGTTCCGAGCCCACATCTGCACTCTCGTCACCGGCGTACACGTTGATCACCAACTCCCCGTCTTCGTCGAGCTCGAACTTCCATCCTGGGTTCTCTTCACATATGCGTTCGAGTTCCTCGTCGCTGATCGATCCGAGGCCGCAACCGATGCGGATCAGACCGGGGAGTGGTGGTGCGTCGGCAGGAGCGGTGGTGATCATGCCATCTCCAAGGCTTGCCGAGATCGTAGCAATGCGTGAGTCCCTAGATCACACCGTCCGCCGACAGCTCAACGAGATCCTCGTCGCTCACACCGAGCATCTCGCCGTAGATTTCGCGATTGTGCTCTCCCAGTGTCGGCGCGCGATGCTTGACGGCGCCTGGCGTCTTCGACAGCCTCGGCGTGATACCTGGCTGAGGCAGATCTCCGTGCTGCTCCGACGGCACATCTACGATCTGCTCCCGCGCCTGGTAGTGCTCATCGCCCATCACGTCCGAGGTCGCGTAGACCTTCGTCGCCGGGACACCGCATTTGTCCAAGAGGTGCTGGACCTGCTCCAGCGTCATCGACCCGATCCATTCGCCCACGATCTCGTGCAGCGACTCGTAGTTGCGACGACGGTCGCGGTGGACCTCGAAGCGCTCGTCCGTGAGCAGGTCGGGACGCTGCATCGCCTCGACCAGGCGGACGAAGGTGCCCTGCGTGGTCGCGTTGATGATCAGGTGGTGAGCGTCGGCGGTTTGCCATTGCTCGGCCGGCACGACGCCGGGCCAGTAGTTGCCGGAGCGCTCGCGATTTTCTCCAGTCAGGAAGAATTGCGACGCATGCGTGCCCGACTGCTTCCAGATCGCCTCGTAGAGCGCGACATCGACGTCTTGTCCCGCGCCGCCGTTGACGTCGCGAGCGCGCAGCGCCATCAGCGTGCCCATCGCAGCGAAGACGCCGGCGCTGTAGTCGGCAACCATGTAGCCGGGACGCACCGGAGGTCCATCGGCCCAGCCGGTCGTATAGGTCATGCCGGCAAAGCCCAGCGCGACGCGGTCGAAGCCAGCCCGCTCGCGATACGGACCGGTTTGCCCGAAGCCCGAGACACGCGTCACTACGAGCCCCGGATTCAGCTCACGCAGCGAGTCTGGCGCCAGGTCCATCTTCTCCAGCGTGCCCGGGCGAAAGTTCTCAATCAGCACATCGGCCCGCTCACAGAGTCGTCGGAACAGGTCTTTGCCTCGAGGGTCGGCCAGGTTGCATGTCACCCCGCGCTGGGAGCGGTTTTCCTGGACATAGGAGATCGTGCCGTGGTTGGGCTCACCCGTCCCAGGGCGCTCAACCTTGATCACGTCGGCGCCAAACTCGGCCAACATCGTGGCGCAATGTGGCGCGGCGAGAATCTGTCCAGCATTGATGACGACGATGCCGTCGAGAGGAGGGAGAAGGTGGTTGTCAGTAGTCATGCAGAGGAGGATACGCGGGCTACTGGAATAGGTCGCGAGGGAGTCCTGACTGGCGAATGACGTCGGCCAATGTGCCTGGTTTCAGCGTTCTGTGACGTGGCACGCTCACATCTCTCACTTTGCCGTCGACCATGCCCCGATATCTCATGTGACTGCCGCGTTGCCGACGAAAGACAAACCCCTGTCGCTCCAGAATTCGGCAGACTTGCCGCCAGGAAAGCGGGCGCATCGTTAGCGCGTCAGGACGAAGGGCAAGTCGGCATTGACTGTGATCGAGGAGCTTTCGACGAACTCACAACCCTCAAGTACTTCTTTTTCGGTGAAGGCGCTATTGGAGAAATAGGCTCCGCTCAGACGGCCCTCATATTCCCGTTGACCCATGTCTTCCAGGGTCAGTTCCACTGCCTCGATCAGCATCTCCCGTGCGTGTTCGATCGTCTCACCCTGACTGCCGATTCCCAATGCTGAGCAGCGCGAGATATACCATCCGTCCTGCAGGTAGATGTCAGCGGTGAGGGTTAGGCGTTGCACGGTGATCTCCTGAACATCAGATTATCAGGATGTCGGTTCGAGAACGAACGCTGAGGTTTCTCCGCCGCGCCGCGCACTACGATCCAGAGAGCGGCCGCCTTGACTCAGGAATGTGAAGATCTGCACCATGTCATACGACTACGACCTGGGCTCCTACAGCCGGACCATCACGACATCTTCTCGCGAAGCTCAGCTCTGGTTTGATCGCGGTTTGATCTGGACCTATGGATTCAACCACGACGAGGCGGTCTACTGCTTCCGACAGGCGGTCGAGGCCGACCCCGACTGCGCCATGGCTCACTGGGGCATCGCCTATGCGATTGGGCCCAACTACAACAAGCCCTGGGAGGCGTTCGGCGGCAAAGAGGTTGCCAATGCGCTGAAGACGGCATTCGAGGAGACCAACCTCGCAGTGTCTCTTTCTTCCAGTTGCACGCGCGCCGAGCGCGACCTGATTGCGGCTCTGCAGCGCCGATATCCACAGACGCAACCGCTCGACGACATGATGCCCTGGGTCGACGACTATGCCGACGCCATGCGTGACGTCTACCGCGAACATTCGGACGATTCCGACATCGCATCGCTGTTTGCCGAAGCGTTGATGAACCGCACTCCCTGGTCTCTGTGGGATCTGACATTGGGCGAGCCGGCCGACAGCGCCGACACGGTCGAGGCGCGCGCGGTGCTCGAGGGCGCGATGGACCACATCGCTCATTGCGGTGAGCCGCCGCATCCCGGCATTCTGCACATGTACATCCACTTGATGGAGATGTCGCCGTTCCCCGAGCAGGCGTTGCGGGCCGCCGACCAGTTGCGCGGGTTTGCACCGCACTCCGGACACCTGCAGCACATGGCGACGCACATCGACGTGCTCTGCGGCGATTATCTGAACGTCGTCAACTGGAATGAGCGGGCGATCCAGGCCGACCGCCCGTACCTCGAAGCGCGTGGGCCATTCAACTTCTACACGATGTATCGCTGTCACAACTATCACTTCAAGATCTACGGCGCGATGTTCCTCGGCCAGTTCGGGCCGGCGATCGAGACGGCGCGTGCCATGCAGGAGGTCATTCCCGAGCAACTGCTGAGGATGGAGTCGCCCAACATGGCCGACTGGCTGGAGGCGTTCGTGCCGATCGACCAGCATGTGCTGGTCCGTTTCGGCAAGTGGGAGGAGATCCTGGAGCAGGACCTGCCCGAGGATCGCGCTCTCTATTGCGTCACCACCGCAACCATGCGCTACGCCCGCGCGATTGCCCTGGCGACGCTGGGCCGCACCGATGAGGCGGTCGCCGAGGCGGCGGAGTTCGATCGCGCCTATGCGCTGGTTCCCGAGACTCGGTATCAGTTCAACAACCCCTCTCGTGACATCCTCGAGATCGCGCAGGAGATGATGCGCGGCGAGATTGCCTACCGACAGGGCGAGTTCGACGCCGCCTTCGCGCACCTGCGCCACGCGGTCGAGCTTGACGACCACCTGCACTACGACGAGCCCTGGGGCTGGATGCAGCCCGTCCGCCACGCGCTAGGCGCACTGCTGCTGGAACAGGGGCAGGTTGAGCAGGCGCTTGACGTCTACCGAGCCGACCTCGGCTACGACTCACAGGTCAGCCGTCCAAGACAGCATCTCGACAACGTCTGGAGCCTGAGCGGATACGTCGAGTGCCTGGAAAGAACCGGTCAGGAAGAACTAGCCGGAGTCGCCAGGCAACGCCTAAACCTGGCCCAGGCAAGAGCCGACACCACCGTCCAAGCCTCCTGCTTCTGTCGCCTCGATGTCGAAGAGGAGTGCTGCGACTAGTCGGGCGTGGTTGGCCAGACCCTGCGGAGTCAGGGTCTGTTGAATGGCTGCGAAAAAAATAATGGGGCGGATTCGGCTCACTGGATTACAAGGGGTCTTCGGGTTCGTCGAGAGGTTCTTCCTCTGCGAGGCGGGGCGCGTCGGCTCCGCCGCAGGGCTCCGGACAGGGTGAGTCGGCGCGGTCGTAGAGTTCGCGGAGCTTGTGTCGGGCGAACTCGAACGGGTTGGCTTGCTGGAGCAACTGCTGCGCCAACCGGGCACGGGGAGTGTCGACCAAGAGCACACGGGCCAGCCTGACCGTGGCGGCCAGCCGGACAGCAGGCGGATTCTGAGGTCCGGCGAGTCGGGAAAGCCGGTTCATAGCGGCTCGGAAGTAGAAGGGATTGGGCATGGGAGCGACCTCTCGCTGAGACATGTGTTCTCATTCTAGAGAGATCAAGGGGTTGGGGTTGCTCGGCGATGACGGCCGAGGTGTCGCTGGCGGCGAGTGCTCGGTAGTGGCTGAGGACGAGGTAACGCCTCCGTCAGGAATTGGTTTTCGCCGACCTCAAGGTGGCGTAGATGATGCTATGCATAAAGGAAGAACGGGGCCCCGAACCACGAAAGATAGAGCAGGTACGATAGTCCGCGAGGGGAGAGGCAATGGCGACTGCGCGGCAGCCAGTCCTAGCTAATGGCGAGGTGCTTGCCTGGGCAAGGGAGCGCTGGGGGCTGGACCGTGCGCAGGCAGCGAAAGCTCTCGGCCTCGCGGATGAGAGGCTCGCCGAGTACGAGACGGGAATCCACGCTATAGAGCCCGAGTTACTGGAGAAGATGACCAAAGCTTATCAGCTTTCGGCCACAAACCTCATTTTGCGAAACCCACCACACGAACGGGGTGTTGATACTGATTTTCGGACTGTGGGCGGGCAGTCACCCCGCCGAACGACTGAACTGATACAGGCAATCACGACGACCGTAGTTGACCAGGAGTTGGCTACTGCTCTCGCGGTCGATCTAGGTTTGGAAGTCACGCCGAGAATTCCGCAGGTGACCGCAGAACAAGACGCAGAGAGCGTAGGCACGACGATCCGGCGACTTCTGGAAGTATCAGACTCTCTTCAGAAGGAATGGGGTAATTCAGCTGAGGCATTTCGCCAATGGCGCTGGCGAGTCGAAGCCCTAGGCATTCTTGTCTTTCTGCGCAAGCTGACCCCCCCCGAGGAAGAGCGACTGAATTGCCGCGGGTTCTCCAATTTCGCATCTGGCCTATTGCCTGCTATTGCAGTGAACGCTAATGAGAGTAAAGAGGCGCAGTGCTTCACTTTGATGCATGAATTCGTGCATTTGCTACGCCGTGAGTCAGGAATATGCGATGAACATGAGAACAGCGACGCAAGGCAAGTCGAGAGATTCTGCAATAGGGTTGCTGCGGCAGCTCTAATGCCCCGATCGCTCGTAATGGAACGAATCCAATCGAAGGGTCTGCCTACAGGCACCGATTGGTCAGAGGAGAACGTCAATATCCTAGGGCCTGTTCACATCGATGGCAGCAGATCGTAGATCAGCGCCAGGTAGATTCCGCTGAGGAAGATCACGTCGAGTTTGTCATAGCGGGTGGCGATTCGTCGGAAGCGCTTGAGCCGTCCGAAGA
>Ga0209543_1000186_pt1 | contig 91024 bp, 84 predicted proteins | sample MesohylFT_FD_187296 | JGI IMG/M metagenome (GOLD analysis project Ga0209543, IMG submission 187296) | Host-associated microbial community of the marine sponge Aplysina aerophoba from Gulf of Piran - sponge mesohyl, lysed by freeze-thaw... | ecosystem: Host-associated > Porifera > Sponge >...
CTTCGCCAGATCGATCCCGATCATGCTAACCTGTTCCATGGACGCCCCTTTCCTCTCTTGGCCTTAACACCACTGCCAACATGGCACATCGCGATGCCGTCGGGAGGGGCGTCCACTCCATCGCTTATCGATCTGCGAGACCGGGAGGGCCTGACCATTCTCCTCGTGGACCAGGAGATTCGACAGGCCTTGCGAATCGCGGATTTCGTCTATGTCCTGGAGCTCGGGCGCAACAAGTTCGAGGGGCCGCCGTCGGAGTTCGACGATCTCGAAAAGGCGTTCTGGGTTGCGTAATCCATTCTCTCTTCTTCATGTGCTGCGACGCCCACAGAGCGTGTGCGCAATGTATGACGATCCTGGTGCGGCAAGACTGGCATGCCGGTATCCTTGCCAAACGTTCCTCATGCACATGCGTGGGGCGGAGTTATTGATTCCCGAATTGAAACGCGCGTGACGACGATGTCGGGACGGGGCTACAGATGGGGAGAATCCGGCGCCGATGCAGGCCGGGGCGAGCCTGACCTGTCCGTCGCCTTTCTGTTGTCACCGGACTTTACGCTGCTTCCCCTCGCTGGCTTCATCGACGCCCTGCGGCTCTCAGCCGACGAGGCGGATCGGAGCCGGCAGATCTATTGCCGATGGGCCTGTCTTTCGGCGACCGATGAGCCGATTCGCTCCAGTTGCGGCCTGGAGATCGTGCCCTGGGGACCATTGGAGGATGCGGAACGCTACGACTATCTGGTTGTCGTCGGCGGCCTCATCCCTTCCCTGGAAAGGCTCCTTCCCGGAACCCTGGAATTCATTCGCACGGCCGCAGATGCCGGACGGCCGGTCCTCAGTCTGTGCACGGGAAGCTTTATCCTGGCCAGGGCCGGCCTCATGAAGGGCAGGCGCTGTGCGGTTCATGCCCATCGCAGGAAGGAGTTTATCGACCGCTATCCGGATTCAATTCCGGTGGACAATGAGATTTACGTCACCGACGGCCCCTTCACCACCTGCCTCGGCGGCACCGCGGCGATCGATCTGGCGGTCGACATCCTGTGCGGCCATTGCGGCAAGGCACGGGGAATGAAGGGCCTGACCGCCCTCGTCGTCGACGAAGTCAGAAACGCCCGACAGATGGCAAGGCTGCCCTACCGCGATTTCGAGGAGTGCGGCGACTGGCGAGTCGAACGGGCGGTTCGACTCATGCGTCACAACCTCGGAACGCCGATGCGGATCGAGGACTTGGCGAACGAATTGGGCTCCACCGTTCTCCAACTGGAGCGCGCCTTCAAGCGCCACACCAAGAAGCCGCCCCTGGCGCTCTGGCGCGGCATGAGACTCCAGCACGCGCGTTGGCGGCTGTTGAATACGTCGAGAAGCGTCGCGGAGATTGCATTCGAGTGCGGCTTCGCCGACAGCAGTCACTTCTCGCGCTGGTTCAAGAAGGAGTTCGGGGCGCCGCCGCAAAGGTACCGCGAGATGCGTGCCGGCGAGGCGGCACAAACTTGAACAACTCCTGTGTCGATAGCGACCAGCCTGCACTGGACCCATCGAAAGGACCGCGCAAAGAAGGATCGTTCTGAAGGAAACGATCGGGAAAGAGGTCTGCGGGCTTGCCTTGCAGCCGCCGGGAGTGACAGAATTCCAAGGTGCCAGCAGGAAGGAGCCCTGCCATAATTTCGCGCCGTCGCTTTCTCGCAACCGCGGCCGCAGCGGCGCTGCTGCCCTCGGCGGCCCGCGCCGCCAGCGCGCCGATGCCGATCTTCGACGCCCATGTCCATTTCAGCCACGATGCGGCCGAGCGGTTTTCCGCCGGCGAAGCCGTTGCCATTCTGGAGAACGCGGGGCTGAAGCGGGCGCTGGTGTCGAGCTCGGGCGACGCCGGCACCCGCGCGCTCTACGCCGCAGCGCCTGACCTTGTCCTGCCGAGCCTCCGCCCCTACCGCCGGCGCGGCGAAATCAGCAGCTGGGTCGACGATCCGTCGGTGATCGACTTCCTCGAGGACCGTCTGCAGCGCTTCAAGTGGGTCGCGGTCGGCGAATTCCACCTCTTCGCCGCGCAAACCGACAAGGCCGTGCCGCGGCGTATGATCGAGCTGGCGCGGCAACACAATCTTCTCCTGCACGCCCATTCGGACGCCGGGGCGGTCGACGAGATCTTCGCCCAATGGCCGGAAGCGCGGGTGCTGTGGGCCCATGCCGGCTTCGTCGGTCCGGATGTCGTCGGCCCGATGCTCGGAAAGCACGCGAACCTGTGGACCGACCTGGCCTTCCGCAGCGGACACGCCCGTGACGGCCGGGTCGACGACGACTGGCGCGACCTGTTCGCCGCCTTCCCGGACCGCGTCATGGTCGGTACCGACACCTTCACGCCGGAGCGCTGGCACTATGTCGTCGAGCATGCCGAGTGGACCCGGGAGTGGCTCATCGACCTGCCGCGCGACCTGGCCGAAAAGATCGCCTGGCGCAACGGCGAGGCGATGATTCGGCCGCACCTGGCGCAACTGCGCTAGCGCGCGATGGCCCGGTGGCGCCTCGGCGGACTGGCGCTGGCGGCCGCGCTTGTGTTCGTCCTCGCGGCCGGTCAGGCGGCGGCCTGCGACCGTCCGCAGGGCTGGACCGGCGGCGCGAGCGTCGCCGGCGAGCTATGGACGGCATGGTGGCGCACTGAACCTGCCCCCATCCCGGTCGGCGCGCATTTTTCCATCGGTTTCCATCTGTGCGGGCCGCCGGTCGGCCGGGTCGGGGTGCGCGGCTGGATGCCGGACCACCGGCACGGCATGAACTACCGGCCCGCCGTGACCCTGAAGGGCTTGTCCGGAAGGGCCGAAGGCCTGCTGTTCCACATGCCGGGGCGCTGGCAGCTGATCCTCGATGTCCGCGGCGCGGCCGGCCGCGAGAAGCTGACCGCCGAAATGATGCTGGAGTGATGACCCGGCGTTTCGTCGTGTCCTTCGCCTCCCGGCTGGCCGCCTGGCTGGCGGGACTTTCGATTGTAGTCTTTCTACTTTCCGGCATCGACTCGCCGGCGCCGGCGCTCGACTTCACCGCCGAGGAAGAACGCCGGATTCTGCGCCACGGGCCGTGGCCGCCGGCCTCGCAGCCCGATCCGAGCAACCGGGTTTCCGGCGAAGCGGCCGCCATCGCCTTCGGCCGGGTGCTGTTCTTCGATCCGCGCCTGTCGTCCTCCGGCACGGTCTCCTGCGCGACCTGCCATCCGCCGGACAGGGCCTGGACCGATGGCCTGCCGCGTAGCCGCGGGCACCGGACCGTCGACCGCAACGCGCCCAGCCTCTTCAACCTGCGCTTCAATCGCTGGTTCGGCTGGGACGGCGCGCAGGACTCGCTGTGGGCGCAGAACCTGCGGCCCCTACTCGACCGGCGCGAAATGGGTATCGGCCCCGGTGGCGCGGCGCGGCTGATCCGCTCCGACCGGCAGCTTTCCTGCGGCTACCGGCGCGCTTTCGGCGAAGCGCCCGGCGCGGACGACGCACGGATATTCGTCGATCTCGGCAAGGCACTGGCAGCGTTCCTGGAAACGCAAGTCACCGGCCGCACGCCCTTCGATGAGTTTCGGGACGCGCTCACGCGCAACGATGCGGCCGTCCGGGCCCGCTATCCCGCCGCTGCCGCGCGCGGTCTGCGCCTGTTCATCGGCCGGGGCAACTGCGCCTTCTGCCATTTCGGCCCGGCCTTTACCAACGGCGAGTTCGCCGATGCCGGCGTGCCCCATTTCGTCGAGCCCGGCCGGGTCGATCCCGGCCGGTATGACGGTATCCGCAAGTTGCGGCAGAGCCCGTACACCCTGCTGGGCCGCTTCAACGACGATGCAGGGCGCTCCACCGCCGCCAAGACCCGCTATGTCGACCTGCGCCAAAGCAACTTCGGCGAGTTCCGGGTGCCGGGCCTGCGCAACGTGGCGCTCACCGCGCCCTACATGCATGCCGGCAGCCTCGCGACGCTCGCCGACGTCGCCCACCACTATTCGACGCTTGACGAGGAACGGCTGCACGCCGGAGGTGAACGGATCCTGCGCCGCCTGGACCTGAGCCCGCGCGAACAGGCCGATCTCGTCGCCTTTCTGGAAACGCTGACGCAAAAGGAACCGCGTCACGAATTCGCAAGGAAAACCGGCAACGCCTTGTGCCGATAACCACACTTGCTTGTTGCGGCGAAGATCATGCGCTGGCCCGCAAACGGGCGGTATAGTGAGCATCGTGAATCGCCGAACCTTTCTATGCGCTACCGGTAGCGCAACCGCGCTGAGCTTGAGTGGCAAGCTGGGGCTGGCGCGGACGCTTCCCGAGGTCGGTGCCTTGCATCGGCTCATGGAAGAAACGCCCCGCGAACGCGTCGCCGCCGAGCTTGCGGGCCTGATCAGGGATGGTCTCGATCACCGCAGGACGCTCGCCGCTCTGGCCGTCGCGACGTCACGCCGCGTCCAGCCTTTCCCCCACGTCGGCTTCAAGTACCACACGGTGCTTGCGTTGCAATCCGTCCACCTGACGGCGCTCAACCTGCCGGACAAGGAGCGCTGGCTGCCGGTATTCTGGGCGCTCGACTATTTCAAGCGTGCCCAGGAAGCGGAGCGTCGCCAGAGCGGCTGGACGATGGGTCCGCGGCCGGGCCCCGTGGCAGGGACGGTGGAGGCGGCGCAAGAGCGCCTGATCGATGCATTGGATCGCTGGGATCTCGAGGCCGTCGATCCTGCTGTCCTCGATTTTGCGCGGCTGGCTGCGCCGGAGCAGCTCGCCGAGCCCCTCTTCAGATACGGCATCCGGGATCTTCGTGCGATCGGTCACAAGGCCATCGCAGTGCAGAACGTGCACCGCCTCCTGCCGATCGTCGGGCCCGAATACGCGCCTCCCGTGCTTCGCTCACTGGCCGCGGCGCTCCAGAATCACGGCAGCGGCCCCAATCCCGCTACCAGCGACCTGCATTCCGATCGAACCTGGCGGGAGTTCCAGGCGATGCTTGGAGAGATCCCGAAGACCTGGAAACAGGGCCGTCGGGAAGACGCCGCACGGGATGAGCTGGTCCGCACGCTGCGCGAGGTCTCGGAGCTCGACGCGGGCCGGGCGGTGATCGACCTGCTGAAACTTGGTGTGTCCACCGACTCGATTTGGGAGGCTCTCTTCGCCACCGCCGCGGAGCTGGTGCTAAGACGGCCGACGGTGGTCCCGGTACACGCTCAGACATCCGCCAACGCGTTTCACTACGTGTTCCGGCACGCGCAAGCCGAAGACACGCAGCTTCTTGCCCTGTTGCAGTCAGCGGCTTTCATGCCCGCCTTCCACCGGCGCGTGCGCCACGCGCAACCCGGTCTGCGCATCGACGAGCTGGAACCTCTGGCGCCCTCTGGTCCCGGCGCGGATGCTTTGCGCGAGGCGTTCTCCGAACTGCCGCACGATCGCACCGCCGGCGCGCGCAAGGCATTGCACTACCTGCAACACGGCGGCTCTGCGGGCGCGTTCGTCGCCAGTGCACGCCGGCATCTGGCGCGCAACGGCCGGCGGTCGCACGACTTCAAGTTCACGGAGGCTGCCCTGGAGAACTACAGGAAAATGGCGCCCACCCCGTGGCGGGACCGAATTCTCGCCGCCTCGATGGCATACTTCACAGCGTCCGGGGCGGCGCCGAGCCCCGTTGCTCAGGAGGCGTTGCAGTTGCTCGGTTAGGGGCGATCAGGACTCACGGGACATGGGCGGAAACGACCGGCCTGAAGCGCGGCGGGTCGGATCTGGCGCCCGCCGGCGGGGGCGTTCAGGGAGGGCCGTTGCGGTAGCCGTAGGGGGCGGTCTCCGCCTCGCACTCCCGCCAGGAGCCGATGGTTTCGTTGGTGTCGAGGCTTTCCAGGCACACCGCCGCCACGGAGACCGCGAGCTCAAGGCCGCGCGGTACCGGCCACCCTTCGTGCAGGCCGTAGACGAGCCCGGCCGCGAAGGCGTCCCCCGCTCCGACCGCGCTCACGATGCGCGAATCGGGCCAGCGTACGGCAGCCTGCGCGTGCAGGGCGCCCTCCGCATCGACCGCGACCCCGCCTTCGGGAAAGTGGATGGCTGCCACCTGCCGGACCCCCATCTCGCGGAGCCGCCGGCACGCCCGCCCCGCCGCCGCCCAGTCGAGGACTCCCTCGGGACGGATCTCGATCTCCGTCACCGCCTCGCCCTCGAGGTCGTTGATCACGATGCTGTCGAGCAGGGGAAGGCAGGGCCGCACGATGGGGCGCAGGAGATCGCCCTCCAGGCTCGCCATCTCCATGTTCGTGCGGAAGCCGAGCTCGCGGGCGCGCTCAAGGACCCGCGTCCAGCCGTTGCCGCCCTCCGGATGTGGCCGGTCCAGGCGAGGGTGAAGCCCGGGGGCGCCCACGTGGAAGATTCGGGCCCGCGACGCACCAGGATCGGCGTGGCTCTCGTCCAGCAGGTCGGCGGTCCCGCGGAAGAAGAAGAAGGTCCGACGCCCGGTCGCCTGCGACGCCAGGACCTCGACGTAGACCTGCGGCGCCTCGCGGGTGAGGGTCATCCCGTCCGCCGAGATGCCATGTCGGGCGAGCGCATCGAGGACCACCTTGCCGTTCTCGTCGTCGCCGACGAGGCCGTGGCACTCGACCCGCATGTCCGGATCGAGCCGGCGCAGGTTGGCCGCGATGTTGTAGCCCGGCCCGCCGGCCGCGAGATGGCGGCTTGAGATGAAGGTCGTCCGATCCTCGGGCGGATAGGACTCGATGGCGAGGTTGTGGTCGGTGATGAACGACCCGAAGGTCAGTACGCCGCTTCTTCGCTCTGGCATCTGTCGTGCCTCCGCCCTGCCTCCGGTCGTCTCATGTCGCCCAAGCCCCAGGTAGGAGGGCCGGCTCAGTGATCCGGAGGTCCTCGTCAAGGGTGCGGGACGGCACAAGGCCCTCCGCAACTTGGCCGCACCGTCCCAAGACATATCTCTTCACAATACTTTACCGCATTGAAACCGCTTATCGATTGATCGGAGACTCCGGTCCCCGGACCATAGCGGTGACGGCTTGCCGCATGACCTCGAAGGACTGGGGCTCAGCGCGCAACTCGGCGATAGGGAACAGAGGAGGCAAACCATGATGGCTGAATATCTGCGGTGCGTACGGTCTTTCCTGTGTGTCGTTTGCGTTGGGTCCGCGTTGAGCCTGGCGGGTCCAGCCGCCGCTGCCGGGGATGCCGCCGGCAACAGCTCGTCGGGCCTCGGCAGCGTCGAGTTCGCGAACTCCGGCGCGGCCGAGGCTCAACCGGCGTTCCTCACCGGCATGAAGGCACTGCACAGCTTCGAGTTCGCCACTGCCGGCGAGGCGTTTCGCCAAGCGCAGGCCATCGACCCGGACTTCGCCCTCGCCTACTGGGGCGAGGCGCTGAGCTACAACTTTCCCCTCTGGGCCGCGCAGGATCGCGAGGCGGCGCTTGCGGCGCTGGCCCGCTATGCGCCGACGCCTGAGGCCCGCGCGGCGAGACTGCCTCCGGGACGCGAGAGAAGCTTCATGGAGGCTGCGGACGTCCTCTTTGGCTCGGGAGACAAGCTCTCCAGGGACTTCGCCTATTCGGAGGCCATGCGGCGTCTCTACGAGGCGCATCCGGAAGACGACGAGATGGCGACGCTCTACGCGCTCTCCCTGCTCGGCACCGTGCGGCACGGCGACAAGGGGTTCGGCCAGCAGGCGCGCGCCGGCGCCATTGCGATGCAGGTGTTCGCGCGCAGCCCCGACCATCCGGGCGCCGCGCACTACATCATCCACGCGTTCGACGACCCCGAGCACGCGATCCTGGCGCTGCCCGCCGCGAGGGCGTACGCGGGGATCGCGCCCGCGGCGCCGCATGCCCTGCACATGCCGTCGCACATCTTCGTCCAGCTCGGGATGTGGGACGAGGTGGTGGCGTCCAACGACGTCGCCTACAGAGCCGCGCTCCATCATATCGAGCGCAAGGGCCTCGCGCGCGGCCGGGAGGATGCCCATACGCTGCAGTGGTTGCACTACGGCCTGCTCCAGCTCGGCGAAGAGGAGCGGGCGCAACGGGTGCTCGACGAGGCGATGCGGACGCTGGAGACGTTCCCGACCGCGCGGGTGCGCTACGGCATGATGGCGATACTCGCGCGGCACACGCTGGAGACGGAACGCTGGTCCGCGTTCGACCGTGGCGCTCTCACCGATGCCGATCGGGATAACTCGGCGCTTCAATTGGCTGCCGGTCTGAGCGGCGCGTACACGGGCAATATGGATGCGGCGGAAGCGGCGTTGGCCAACATTCGGGATGCGCGCCGGCGCTGGCTGGGGGATGAATCGACCGCCTATCGCGCCGCCTGGCGGGCGAGCATCGCCGCGGTCGACGAGAAGGAGCTCGAAGCGGCGATAGCGCTGGCCCGGGGCGACGATGCCGCGGCCGAGGCATTGCTCGTGGAGGCGACGGTTCTCGAAGGAAATCTGAGCGCTCCCATGGGCCCGCCGTTTCCGATGAAGCCCGCCTACGAGATGTACGGCGAGTTCCTGCTGGCGCGGGGCCGCACGGACGAAGCGGCGGCGCAGTTCGCCAAGGCGCTGGAGCGCATGCCAAACCGAACCCGGTCGGTCCGGGGTCTGGAACAGGCGCGTTGATGCGGAACGGAGCACGCGTGGTGACGGTGGAGAGGGGAGGCGGCGCCCACCTGCTATTGGCGTGTCGCCGTGCCCTCAATCTCGTCAAGGCGCGGGCAGGAGGGCCGGCTCGGTGATCTGGAGGTCCTCGTCGAGGGAGCGGGCCGGCACCAGGCCGTCCGCCCGGATCGCGGCGTGATACTCTTGGACGGCCTCTTCCGGCGTGAGCTCTCCATCGACTACCCGTCGCATGTGGCGGACCATCTCGAGGGGAGATTCCGCCAGCTTGATCTTGCGACCGAAGAGAGCCACCCGGGCGCCGTCCCGCTGGGCGTCGCTAAGGAGCTGGAAGGTGTCGCGGTTGGTCCCCGCCGCCCCGCCGAGGATCCCCACGACTAGCTCGGGATCGTACGAGCAGAGCTCGGTCATTGCGCGCGGGCCGTTGTAGGCGATCTTGAGGAAGCAGGGCCGCTCCGCTCGCGTCAGCCCCGCGAGGCAGCGGATGATGCAGTCGCCTACGTAGGCACCGGTCTCCTCGAGCGAGGCGAGGCCTGCGTCGACGTTGGGGTTGAACACCTCCAGGAAGTAGCGCATGCCGCTCCGCTCCGCGTCCTCGCGGAAGTCCGCGAACGCCTCGAGACTACGCAGATCATCCTCGATGCAGTTATTGAAGGTGATCGAGTAGAGACAGAGGTCGCACCCCAGATCGCGCGCCCGGGAGAGCGAAGCGGTGCGGAAGGGCCGCGACGGCTCGGACGGGTAGCCGCCTCCCCGTATTCCCCAGATGTCCGTCGTGTCGTTGGCGCGAATGGCGGGGGTGACCTGCGTGCTCTCGAAAACTCCCCTCCCGAGCCGCTCGAGAGTCGAAGACGAGGCGAGCATCACGTCGACGATTCCCTGACGGGTGATCATCCGGATTTCGTCGAGGTACCCGGCGAGCGGCCGGACCGCGTCGAGCGGCCGTCCATCCGCGCCGCGTTCCGGACCGGGGGCGAGCCGCCCGCCACCCATGTCGGCGTCCTTGGCGTCCGCGATAATGAAGTCGGTCCTCGCGCCGTCTCCCCGCAGGATCGCGTCGAGCTTTCGATCAAGTGTCTTCATGCAGGTAGCTCCCTAGGGTCGTGTCGTCCGCCTCGTTCCACGTGGCATCAACGGGCCGGATTCTCCGGCTTCGCTGGTCCCGGCGCAATCGTGCCGAAGGATGGGCAGGACAACCTGCCGGTCGACCGTTGCGGTGGAGTGGTCTCCAAACCCCAGGGGCCACTCCAAATTCCCGGCCAATGATCGACGTGGGCAGCGACTCTACGTCGGCTGCTCAGTGAGAAAGGCGGGCTGGCCCCGGTGCGGGGTGGAAGGAGGTGCAGGAGCGTGCCCGGCGCTGCCGGACACGCTCCTGCGATCAACTCATACTTCTGTTACAGCTCTGCTCAGCGGATGCCCGCTTCGATTTCCGGAATGAGCTGTTCGATGTTGTCGGGCGTCACCAGGCCGATCCCGGTATCGACGTCCAGGCCCGGAATGGCGTAGGTCGAGGACAGCACGCACTGAACCACCGGCAGGAAGCCCTGCAGGAAGAGGTTCTGGTCGAAGAGCACGTGGACGTAGCCCTCCTGAACCGCTTCGACGGCGGCGGGCACGATGTCGTAACCCGCACCGAAGATCTCGCCGGGCTCCTTGCCGGCTTCCTGCATCGCCTTGCCCAGGAATCCGGTCACAGTGCCGTGCGAGGTGATGATCGACTTCACGTCGGGGGTGCGCTCGATATAGGCGACGAGGATCGGCACGGCGAGCGACGGGTCGGCGTTCACCTCGGGGCTGATCTCGATGTAGTCGATGGTCATGTTGTTTTCTTCGTAGACGTCGAGCGCGCCCCGCTCGAGCTTGCCGCGCTCGTCCTGCGAGAGCAGGCCGTAGACCATGACGCGGTCGCCTTCCTTGAGGCCGGCGTTCTTGATCGTCGCGCCGGCGACAAGCCTGCCGGAGCGGTAGTTGTCCATGCCGACGAAGCCGAACCCGGACTGGCGGTACTCGTTGAAGAGATCGCTGAGCTGGGAGTTGCCGCTGGTCAGCACGATGCCGCGCTCGCGGGCCTCGGCGGCGAGATCCCAGAAGGCATCGTTGCCGGGGTGCCCCATGATCTCGATGCAGTCCGGATTGCCGGCCATGGCTTCCTTGAACTGGTCGATCATCTTGTCGGGCTGCCAGGCGGAATATTGCTCGCGCAGGTCGACGCCGAAGGCTTCCGCTGCGGCGCGGGCGCCGTTGGTCCGCGCCAGCGTGGCGCCGCCGCCGGGATTGCCGCCCATCTGGAAATACATCACCAGGCCTTCGCCGATGGATTGGGCCTGGCTCGGGGCCGCCGCACCCGCCGCGATTACCAAGCCCGCTGCGACGGCAACGGCACTGAGATACTTGCGTGTTCCGGACATTGTCCTCTCCCTGGTTGCAAGGTGAACGATAGGACCGCACCCGGGGCTCAATGCCCTTGGCGCGGGGTGGTGCTGGCGCAACGCGCCCTTGAGGCCGCTCAGGGCGGCCTCGTCCTTCGCGGCCCTTCGGAACCTTCCTCGGGCCCCGGGCCGCCCATTCCGGCGATCCGCCTGATGCCGGCCAGTCCCTTCGGCTTCTCCACGCTCAGGTGGAAGGTGACGGCCGCGATGAAGACGAGGCCGACGACGAGGCGTGTCCAGAAGCCGCTGATGCCGCTGCCGACGACTCCGGCCTCGACCGTGCCGACGATGAACGAACCGAAGACCGTGCCGACGATGCTGCCCTTGCCGCCGCTGATCGACGTGCCGCCGATGAAGACGGCGGCCAGCGCCACCAGCAGGAAGCCGGTGCCCTGGGTGGTGAAGAAGTTCTTGTTCTCGAGCGTCAGCATGACGCCGGACAAGGCCCCGAGCACGCCCATCAGCGTGAACAGCTTGATCTTCTCCCAGTCGACCTTGACGCCCACCACGCGGGCCACGTTCGCATTGTCGCCGATGAAGAGCAGGTGCTCGCCGAAGCGGTGCCGGTTCAGGACGAACCATATCAGCACCGCCAGCGCGATGGCCCAGAAGAACTGCACCGGCACCGGCCCGAGCCGGCCCGTGAGCACGTCGAAGATGACGTACTCCTTGATGTCGCGGATGTTGTGGCTCAACCCGCCCGAGGAGATGACCGTCGCCCCCTCCCAGACGAAGAGAGTCGCAAGGGTCGCGATGATGGAGGGAATCCCGATCCGCACCACGAGGAGGCCGTTGAGGAAGCCGATCAGGCCGCCGACGAGAAGCGCCACGATGAAGGCGCCCCATACCAGCAGGTCGTGCTTGTCCGCCATGTCCTCGTCGAGAGGGAAGACGGCGAACTTGGTGATCATCACGAACACCAGGCTGGACACCTTGAGCACGGAGGGGAAGGAGAGGTCGATCTCGCCCGCCGCGATGACCAGCGTGAGGCCGAGGCCCAGAATGAGCGGGGGCACGATCGTGCCGCCCAGCGTCGTGTACATGCGATAGCCGAGGAAGCTCTCGGGCGCCGTGATCATGAAGGCGCCGATCACGACCAGGAACGCGAGGATGATCGGCAGGCCTTCGACCCGCGTCCACAGCGTCTGATGGGTCTTGAGCTCAGGCCTCGACATGCTCGCGTTCGGTCTGCAGCTCGATGAGGAACGAGGTCAGCTCGGCGACCGTCATCTCCCCCCGAAGAACCTCGTGAACGATGGTGCCGCGGTCGATGATGACGATCCGGTCAGCGACCGCGTGAACGTGGGCGAGGTTGTGCTCGATGTAGAGACAGGCGCGGCCCGAGGTCTTGATGTCCTGGACGAAGTCCAGGACCTTGCCCACCTCCTTCACGCCGAGCGCCGCCGTCGGCTCGTCAAGCAGGATGAGGTCGGCGTTGAAGTGCATGGCGCGGCCGATGGCGATGCCCTGCCTCTCGCCGCCCGAGAGGTCTTCGACGATGGTGTCGACCGTGATGCCGGCGCCGCGGAAGCCGATCGACTTGAGCAGGATCTCCTGGGCCAGCTCCTTCTGCTTGCGGACGTTGATGAAGCCCAGGCGATTGGTGATCTGGCGGCCGACGAAGAAGTTGCGCCAGAGCGGCTGCTTCTCGCAGAGCGAGCGTTCCTGATGGACGGTCTCGATCCCGTGCCGGTGCGCCCTGAGGACGGAGTAGTTCCGGAGGTTAACCTCCCGGTCGCGGACGTAGAGGCTGCCCGCCGTCGGCCTCAGCACGCCGGTGATGATCTTGATGAGGGTCGACTTGCCGGCGCCGTTGTCGCCGACCAGGCCGACGATCTCGTTACGGCCGACGTTCAGGTCCACGCCGGTCAGCGCGCCGACATTGCCGAACCACATCTCGATGCCTTCGGCACGGAGGGCGTTCTCGTAGTCCTGGCCGCTTCTGTCCACCGGCACCTCCGCACCCGCCGCTCAGGCCGGATAACCCGGCGCAAGAGTAGAGCAAAGCCTGCGGGCGGAGCAAAGATGCGCCGCGGCGAGTGCCCGCGCAGGCGCCCGTCGCGCCCCCCTCAAGGGACCGGCGGCGCGCTCACAGGTCCTCGATTGACGACTTGGTCCGGACAGTCTCGGCTGCGGTGTCTGAACCTGCATCGGGCTCGAAAAAGGCGTCGTGCCATACCCGGGTCACGATCTTTGCGGCGTCGTCGACGGAGACCGGGTTCTCGTTCAGCTGTTCCTCCTGCGCAAACCAGACGTAGGCGCATTGCTCGACCATCGCGGCCATGGCCTCCGCGACGAGGCGGGCCGGAACGCCGTCCACCTCTTCTATCCCGTACTTCGCCTTGAGGGCGCCCACGAAGCGATCGACATGGCGGTTCCGCATCGCCCACCACACGCTGCGGAAGCGCTCATCGACCGTGGAGGCCTCGATGAGGGCGCGCATCACGTCGCGATTTTCGCTGTAGAGCGCGAGATAGCCGCGGTTCGCTTCCAGCAAGGCCCCCTTGGGGTCGGTTGCCAGTTGCTTGTTCGGCGCTCGACTCGCCTCGAACAATGCCTCGTGAATGCCCTCGACCAGGGCCCTGAAGAGATCCTCCTTGTTGCGGAAATAGCGATAGAGTGCGCCGAGCGATACCCCCGCCTCTTCCGCGACGTCGACCATCTTGAGGGAGACATAACCGTTGCGGGCCAACACGCGTCGCGCACTCGCCAGGAGACGGCTGCGCGTGCGCCGACCCTTGGGTGTGGTCGGGAATTGGGTCATCTGCGCCGCCATTCCAGCGACCTCCACCCGTCTCGCGCGCCGCAATTCCTTGGGCGGCGCCGGCTCATGCTCCTCACCGGCCATCCTCCGGGTGGTGTCGTGGGTGCGTCCGGGCGGCTCCGTGGGAACCCCCGGTGCCACTCGTGCCAGGAAGGTAGCAAGAGAGAGAATGACGGTCATTAAAAATGACTGTCAATAAAAAAAGCGATGTCATCATCTTGAAATCGATTTGAAGCGGGTCTACGCTGGCGCGAGCGAGGATAGCGGTGGACATGGGGCGATTCCGGGCCGACAACGGGAGCGGCGAATGAGCGAGTTGCGTCTCGGGGATCCGGAGAGCCCGCAATCCACGCGCGCAGCGTTTTCGGATACTGCCGCTGCCAGCCGCGCCGAACGCGAACGCCGCTACCGCGCGCAGGGGTGGTGGCCGGGCGAGCGCTTGTGCGACCGCTACGCCGCCCTCGCCCAGCGCTTCGAAGACCGCCTCGCCGTCGCCGATACAGCCGGTCGTCGGCTTAGCCACGGCGAGTTGTGGCGGAAGAGCGGGCGCCTCGCCGAAGAGCTGGAAGAAGGCGGAATCGGCCGCGGCGACATCGTTATCCTTCTTCTGCCGAACATCGTCGACGGTCAGGTCGCGTTCGTCGCATTGCTGCGCCTCGGCGCCATTCCCGCGAGTCTGCCGACCCGTACCGATCCCGAAACGGTCGCTCACGCTGCCCGGCTGACGGGCGCGCGGGCGCTGATTTCATTGGAACGCCACGGTGCCGCGCGGCTGGGCGATATCTCCCGGGAAGCCGCCTCGACCTGCGGACACGAACTGGGCGTTTTCCTCTTCGAGGAGTCCGTCGGGACGTGGCGGATGGCGCCTGCAAGTCAGGGAGCGCCCTTGCCGGTGGGCGCCGCCGACCTCGCGCACATCATGTTCACGTCGAGCACGACCGGCATGCCCAAGGCCGTCATGCACAGCGAGGACACCCTCGCCGCGTTGAATATCGGGTTTACAGAGCGTTTCTCGCTCGGCCCGGATGCGCCGATCTTTCTGGCCTCTCCCCTCGGGCACAGCATCGGTGCCATCCACGGCACCCGATTGGCGCTCCATACCGGCGCGCCACTCGTTCTCCAGGATGTCTGGAATCCCGAGCAGGCGCTCGAAATGATCGAGGAGTTCGGCTGCGCGTTCACCGCCGCAGCGACGCCCTTCCTGAAGGATCTGGTCGACGCGCGCTGGCCACGCTCGACACCGAAGCTGGCACCCCTCCGCTCGTTCCTGTGCGGCGGCGCGCAGGTGCCGCCCTCACTGATGGAGGCCGCGCAGGCCCAGTTTCCCAACACCTTCGTGACGGTCCTTTGGGGCATGACCGAGGGCGGACTCGTCACCTGCGTCCGCGAAAGCCCTGCCGAGAAAGTGATGAGCACCGCCGGCATCGGACTGCCAGGGCTTGAACTGCGTTGCCTCGACGCCGAGGGCGGCACCTTGCCTGCGGGTCAGGAGGGAGAGCTGGCCATGCGCGGGCCGGGCGTCTTCATCGGCTATTTCGGCCAGCAGGACCTCTACGACTCCTTCATTACGGATGACGGGTTCTTTCGCACCGGCGATCTCGCGCGGATCGATGCCGACGGGTACGTGCGCATCACCGGAAGGCTGAAAGACCTGATCATTCGCGGCGGCGTCAACATCTCACCGGCGCCGATCGAGAATGCGCTCGCCGACCATCCAGGCGTCAACGCCGTGGCCGTCATCGGCCATCCCGACGAGCGCCTGGGCGAGCGCATTTGCGCGGTGGTGGTGCCCGACGGCGAGGCCCCGAGCCTCGACGACCTGATCGCTCACGCGCGAGCGAAGCGCCTGCCGAAGCACCTCTGGCCCGAGGTCCTGCGCGTCGTCGATACGATGCCGATGACGCCGGCGGGCAAGATCCGCAAGGCCGACCTCCGCGCCATCGTGATCGGCGATGGCCCGGTATCCGGAGACGGGGCATGAGGGCCCGGCTCGTCGACATCGACGTCGGCTACACGCGCATGGGAGCGGGCCCGCCGGCGGTCATGGTCCACGGCCTTGCGGAGGACCGGAAGAGCTGGGCCGATGTCCAGCGCCGGCTGAGCGATTTCACGACCTACGCCTACGACCTTCGCGGTCACGGCGAAACCCAACTGGGCGAGGCCGAGGGCACGCTGGAACAGCTGGGCGGCGACCTCATTGCCTTCCTCGAAGCGCTGACGGGTGCCGCCCACTGCATCGGCTACTCGCTCGGCGGCGCCGTGGTGCTCTGGGTCGCGGCCAAGCGACCCGATCTGGTGACCCGGGCCACGGTCGCCGGCACGTCGACCGTTGTCGGACGGCGCGCCGCCGCGTTCTTCCGTGACCGCATCGAGACGATTCGGAGCGATTTCTCGAGCTTCGGCAGCGCGCTGAAGGAGGATACCCGCCAGCAGCTCGTCGTCGCCGGCGACCAACTGGAAGAAGTTACAGCCCGGCGCCTCGAGGCCATCGGCACCGGAGGTGGCTACGTCAATGCCGCGCGCGCGATGATGCGGCTCAACGAGGCCCCCCTCACCCAGGTCCTGCCGGACATCGCCTGCCCGGTCCATGTGATCGGCGGCGAGGCCGACGTGTTCTGCCCGCGCAAGGCCGCCGACATCATGATCGCCGCCCTGCGCCACGGCACCTATCACGAGGTGGCAGGGGCCGGGCATCTGATGAGCGTCGATCAACCCGAGGCCTACGCGCAGGCCATTCGCAACGCACTCGAAAGCAACGCCTGATGGTCAAGAGATTCGGAATTTCGAGAGGAGTCAGCCCGCGGGAGACCTTCGCCCAGGTTGGGGAGATCGCGAAGAAGGTCGAGGAGCTCGGCTTCGAAGCGCTTTGGTTCATCGATCACCAGCTCGGAATGAAGGACGTCTACGCGGCGATGAACGTTGCGGCGATGGCGACCGGGTCGATCGAGATCGGTTGCGCGGTCACCAACCTTCAGACGCGTCATCCGACGGTCACCGCCAACGCCACGACTGCGCTCGACGAGCTTTCCGATGGCCGCGCCCTGCTGGGCCTCGGCGCGGGCTGGGTCGCCGTCCATTCCATCGGCGAGAAGCCGAACAGGATCGCCGAACTTCGGTCGGGCATAGAGCTCTTTCGCGAGCTCTTCTCGGGCGACGAGGTCGACTTCGCGGGCGCCAAGGGGCGGCTCGCCACCGCGCGCCGACAGATCCCGATCTATCTCGCCGTATCCCAGCCTCGAATGCTCGAGCTATGCGGTGAGGTTTGCGACGGCGCCGTCCTGATGGGAGCGGCGGACCCGGACTTCTGCAACTGGCAGCTCGAGTACATCTACCGAGGTCTTCAAAAGGCCGGACGCAAGCGCGAGGACATCCTGATCGACCTCATCGTCACAATGAGTATCGATGAGGATGCCGAACAAGCGGTCCAGGACGTCCGTGCCTGGGCCACCAGCCAGGCCGCGACCTTCGCCGTCTGGAAGGCGATGCCGCCGGGGTGGGAGCGCTTCCGGCCCGAATTCAAGGCCGCCGAGGAGGCCTACCACTACGAGGAGCACCTCTCTCTGCGGGCCGGGCACAAGGAGATCGTGAGCGAGGAGTTCGTGCGCTCGGTGACGATCAGCGGCGATCGGGATCATTGCCTCTCCCGGCTGCACGATCTCTCGACGGTCGACATCGATCGCATCAGCTTCGCCCTGCTCTCCGGAGGCCGCATGCGCCGGCTGGAAGAGCTCGGCAAGCACGTGATTCCCCGGCTCAAAGCGGACTAAGCGGAGGCACAGATGCCGGCGCCAGATGAACACGAGGGAGAACGCCGGGTGGCGCTCGTCACCGCGGCGGCCGGTGCCGGGATCGGCGCCGCGATAGCGCGCCGGCTCGCCGCCGACGGCTACGACGTGGTGATAACGGACGCCCACGAGCGCCGTTGCCACGCGTTCGCCGGGCAACTCGCCGACGAACACGGCAGAGATTTCCTGTCGATGCCCCTCGATGTGACCGATTTCGACGCGGTGGGCACCGTCACCGCCGCCGTCGTCGCGCAGCGCGGCCGGATCGACGCCCTCGTCAACAACGCGGGATGGAGCAAGATCGAGCCGGTCGCCGAGATGGCGCCCGAGACCTGGCAGCGCTGTCTGGATGTCGACCTGAACGGCACCTTTTACGCCATGCGCCGCGTGCTCCCGCACATGATCGCGCAAGGCGCAGGCGCCATCGTCAACATCTCGTCGATTGCGGCCTGGGAAATGACGACCGAGCACGGCGCCGCCTACTCCGCGGCCAAGGCGGGAATACTGGCGCTTACGCGGGTCGCCGCCGCCGAGAACGGCCGGCACGGCATCCGCGTCAATGCCGTGGCGCCGGGGCTGATCTACAACGACTTTCTGCGCCGCATCTACCCCGACGAGTTCTTCGACGGCTACGCGGAATCACGCTCTCTGGTCGGCCGCGTCGGACAGCCCCATGACATCGCGGACCTGGTTTCGTTCCTGATCAGCGACCGCGCCGGGTACATCACCGGAGAGGTGTACGGCATCAGCGGAGGCGTCTCCCCGAATGCCTGATCGCGGTAGCGAGAGCCCGATCTGCTGGCCGATCGCTTCGCTGATCGAGGCCTACCGAGAAGGCCTGTTGTCGCCGGTCGAGGTCGCGGATGAGGTGCTCGCGAGAAGCGACCGACTGAATCCCTCGCTTCATGCCTATCTAGTCCGCTTCGACGATCTCACGCGCAGGCAGGCGCGCGAGGCCGAGGCGGCGTACCGGGCCGGCCGGGCGTTGCCGCTGAGCGGCGTGCCGGTCTCGATCAAGGATACCTTTCCGCTTGCCGGGGCAGTGACGACCTTCGGTTCGGCCGTGCACCGCCAAAACCACACGCAGCACGACAGTGGCGTCGTTCGCCGGCTGAGAGCCTCGGGCGCGATGTTCACCGGGAAGACCAACACCGCCGAATTCGGCCAGTCGGCGACCAGCGACAATCGCCTCGGCCCCGAGGCCTGCAACCCGTGGGATACGACGCGCACGCTGGGCGGCTCGAGCGGCGGCGCGGCGGTTTCGGTCGCGGCCGGGCTCGCCAGCGTCGCGCTGGCTGCCGACGGCGGCGGGTCGATCCGCATTCCGGCATCGTTCACGGGATTGCTCGGATTCAAACCCACCTACGGCCTTTGCCCCGATGAAGGCGGCTTGCCGGCGATGTCGGATTTCGTTTGCCCGGGTCCGTTGGCACGGCGCGCGGCCGATGCGCGGGCGTTCCTGGGCGCACTTCTCGGTCGCGGGATGAGCCGTGGCAGCGTGGGAAAAGGGTTGCGCATTGCCTGGTGCCCGCGCCCCGAAGGCCGCCCTGTCGACCCTGGGGTTGCGGCGACCGTCGGAGCTGCCGTCGCGAGTCTCGAGACCCTGGGCCACGAAGTGGTCGAGACCGTGTTGCCCCTGGAAGGATGGAACCAGGCCTTCGGGCCGCTCGTCCTCGCCGAGGAACGCCGCGAGCGCGGAGACCTGCTCCACCGCTTCCCCGACGTGCTGAGCGGCTATGTGCGCAAGTCATTGGCGGCGGCGCAGACGCTCACCGACGACGAGATCGCGGCCGGCCGCACGGCGCATCGCAACTATCGCGCCCATATGGCGGCGTTGTTCGAGACTTGGGACGTGATCGCGACACCGGCAACGGCCGTCACTGCCTTTCCATTCGACCAGCGGCCCAAGCGGATCGCCGGCCGCGAGGTCGACTGGCTTTGGGGCGCGTTCCCCTTCGCCGTACCCTTCAATGTCTCCGGCAATCCGGCCGTATCGTTGCCCTGCGGGCTCGCCGACGGTCTGCCCGTAGGTCTGCAGCTCGTCATGCCGCTGAACGCGGACGAGAGGCTTCTCGATCTCGCCGAAGACGCGGAAGAGGTAATCGCGTTCGACCGGAGCCTGATGGGCGATCCGGCGCCGCGGCCGGCGGTGGAGGCGGCTTCGTGAGCGGGCGCGTGGCCACAACGGCGCACGAGGGTGTGCTCGAAATTACCTTCGAGAACGTCCGGCGCCGCAACGCGCTGTCCCTCTCGCTTCTGTCGGCGCTGAGTCGGGCGATTGACGACGCCCGGGCAGGCGACGTCCGGGCAGTGGTTCTCCCCGGCGCCGGGGACGGGTTCAGCGCCGGAGCCGATCTCGCCGACCTGACGGGCACGATCGCCGACCGCGCCATGGACGATGCCATTCAGGGCGCCGCCGTATCCATTCGCGATTGCCCGGTGCCGGTCATCGCGGCTGTCGAGGGACCGTGTATCGGCGGCGCGCTTGAGGTAGCGCTGAGCTGCGATGCCATCGTGGCCGCCGAAGGTGCGTATTTCGCGCTTCCCGCGACGCATCTCGGCCTGCTCTACGATCCACGCGCCGTGGCACGCCTCCGCCTGCGCTTGAGTCCTGCCGCTCTGAGATGGGTGCTCCTGCTTGGTGAGCGGATCGATGCCGGAAGCGGGGCGGCGATGGGCCTGGTTGCCCGTGTCGTCCCCGAGGGCACCGCCGGGGCCGAGGCGCGGGCGCTGGCCGAGCGGGTATCGGCTCGCTCGCCCCACGCCGTCGCGGCCACCAAGAAGCTGCTCAATGAGCTCGAGGGCGACTGCGCCCGGCTCGACGAATGGGACCGCGTTCGCCTCGACATCCTCGGCTCGACGGAGCGCCGCGAGCGGGTCGAAGAGGCGAAGGCGCGTCTGGGGCTGGCGTGACCGGCTCGCCCGGATCGCGCTGATGACGAATGGGAGGGATCCAATGAAATGATGTCGTCCGTGCCAATGCGCCCCGCCACCGGACGCCGGGTTCGGACTGGTCGTCAACGTGGCGCGGCCTTCGAGGAGTTCGTCTGACAGGCGCGTACCGCGCGAGATACTGACTTATTGGGAGGAGAAGATGAGACCATTCAAAGCGCTTCTAACGGTGACCGCCGCCGCCGCCGTGATCGCGACCGGCATCACGGTCTGGTCCGGGTCCGCGACCGCCGAGACGGAGACCATTCGCATCGGCGACATCAATTCGTACACGCGGCTGCCGGCACACACGGTCCCCTACCGGCAAGGGGCAATTCTCGCGATCGAGGAGATCAACACTGCGGGCGGCGTGCTCGGGCGTCAGCTCGAGCTCATATCCCACGACGATCAGGGGAAACCGGGCGAGGCGGTCAAGGTGGCCGAGCGGCTCTTCGACCGCGACGAGGTGGTCCTGATCTCGGGCTCGCTGTTCAGCCACGTCGGGCTGGCGTTGACCGCCTACGCCAAGCAGACCCAGCAATTGTACATCGCGGCCGAGCCGCTGGCCGACGCTCTGGTCTGGGCTCAGGGCAACCGCTACACCTTCCGGCTGCGCCCGTCGACCTACATGCAGGCGGCCATGCTCGCCGCCGAAGCAGCGAAGAACGAGGACGCCAAGCGTTGGGCAACCATCGCGCCCAACTATGCCTACGGCAAGGATGCCGTCGCGGCCTTCCAGAGGGTGTTGACGGAGTTGCGGCCGGATGTGGAGTTCGTCGGTTCGCAATGGCCGGCGCTCTTCAAGATCGACGCCGGGGCCGAGGTCGAGGCGCTCAAGCGCCTGGAGCCGGACGCGATCTACAACGTCACTTTTGGCAGCGATCTCGCCAAGTTCGCGCGCGAGGGCAGGCTGCGCGGCCTCTTCGAGGGCAGGCTGATGGTCGGATTGCTGACCGGCGAGCCCGAGTACATCGATCCCCTGAAGGACGAGGCACCGGAGGGCTGGCTGGTTACCGGCTACCCCTGGTACGACATCGAGACTCCGGAACACCAGGCGTTCCTGGACGCCTATCAGCAGCGTTGGGACGACTATCCGCGCATCGGCTCGATTGTCGGCTACAACACCATGCTGGCAGTCAAGGCAATGTTCGATCGGGCCGGCTCGACCGAGACGGAAGCCATGGTCGATGCCATGGAAGGGCTGAGTTTCGATGCGCCGACCGGGCCCATCACGTTTCGTGCGATCGATCATCAATCGACAATGGGGGCCTATGTCGGCTGGACCACGTTGCGTGACGGACAGGGCATGATGGTCGACTGGAAGTATCTCGACGGCGCCGACTACCTGCCGTCTGATGACGAAGTCATGAAACTGCGTAGCGGAGGCTGAAGCGTCGCATCGTCAGGAGCCGGCCAGCCGGCTCCTGATGCTGCCGCCTGGAACAAGAGCGGTCTGAGCGGAAGAGCCGGAGCGTGGCGGATTTCATTGTCAGCCTGTTGACGGGGCTATCCAGTGCCGCGGCCATGTTCCTGGTCGCGTCGGGGTTGTCGATCATCTTCGGGGTGACCCGGATCGTGAACTTCGCCCACGGATCGTTCTACATGCTGGGCGCCTATATCGGGTACACGCTGGTCCAGGCGATCGGTTCCACGGGGATCGGATTCTGGGCCGCCGTCCTGATCGCCGCCGTCGCCGTCGGCTTCATCGGCGTGGTCATGGAGATCCTGCTGCTTCGCCGGATCTACAAGGCGCCCGAGCTCTTTCAGCTGATCGCGACCTTCGGGGTCATCCTGGTTATCCAGGACGTGACCCTGTGGGTCTGGGGATCGGAAGACCTGGTCGGCCCGCAGGCCCCCGGCCTCAAGGGCGCGATCAGCATCCTCGGCAAGCCGATTCCCGAATACGATCTGGCCCTGATCGCGATATCGCCGCTGGTGCTGATCGGCTTGTGGGCGCTGTTCAAGCTGACGCGTTGGGGCACGCTGGTCCGGGCCGCGACGCAGGATCGGCAGATGGTGGCGGCGCTGGGCGTCAACCAACGCTGGTTGTTCACCGGTGTCCTCTTTCTCGGCTCCGCCCTCGCCGGGCTCGGTGGCGCCGTTCAGATCCCCAAGGGCGGCGCCGACCTGTTGATGGATTTCAATATCCTCGCCGCCGCATTCGTCGTGGTCGTCGTGGGTGGCATGGGCAGCATTTTCGGCGCATTCTGGGCCGCAGTGCTCTTCGGCATTCTCCAGACCTTCGGCATCCAGATCCTGCCGAACTCGACGCTGGTGTTGATGTTCCTGGTCATGGCGGTGGTCCTGATATTCCGGCCGTGGGGGCTGCTCGGCATACCGGAGTCAGTGCTTCAGATTCCTTCCGGTCCGCCCGAGCAGCCTCTGCGCCCGGCGTTGCCGCGGGTGCGTGCCCTGGCCAGCGCGGCTTGCGGGGTGCTCCTCGTGCTTCCGATCGTGCACCTCGTCTTCCCCGATGTGGTCGGCGCGTTCACCCTGGTCCTGGTGATCGAGATCATGGTCTTCGTGCTCTTCGCGGCCGCACTCCACTTCATCATGGGCCCGGGCGGGATGGTCAGCTTCGGCCACGCCGCGTATTTCGGTGGCGGTGCCTATGCGGCGGCGCTCCTGGTGAAGTTCGTGGACGCACCCTTCGAGCTCGCATTCTGGGCCGCGCCGGTCGGTGGCGGGCTGCTTGCAATCCTGTTCGGCTGGTTCTGCGTGCGTCTGAGCGGCGTCTACTTTGCGATGCTGACGCTCGCCTTCGCGCAGATCGCATGGGCGTTCGTGTTCCAGGACATGCCGGGCAGCGTACTCAAGTCCTTCGGAATCGCAGACGAGTACGGCGCGCCGCTCAAGATAACCGGTGGCGACGACGGCCTGAACGATATCTGGCCGTCGCAATGGGCGAGTACGCGTATCGCCTACTACTACATCACCGTGGGGCTGAGCGTGGCCGCGCTCTGGATCATGCGGCGCATCCTCTATGCGCCCTTCGGCTATACCCTGCGCGCCGGCCGCGACTCGCCCTTGCGGGCCGCCGCGATCGGAATCGATCTCACGCGCCACCGTTGGCTGGCATTTGCAATCTCCGGCGCGTTCACGGGCCTCGCCGGTTCCCTCTTCCTCTTCTCCAAGGGCAGCATCTTCCCGACCACGCTGGAAATCGCGCGCTCCTTCGACGCGTTGCTGATGGTGCTCTTCGGCGGCGTGCAGTCGCTCTTCGGCCCGATCTTCGGCGCCGCCGCGCTGACCTGGCTCAACGATCTCTTCAGCGTCCTCAGCTACTGGCGCTTCCTGCTCGGCGTGACCATCATCGCCCTTGTGCTGCTGCTTCCCCAGGGGCTCGCCGGTTTCGCCGGCACGCGGCTGGGCCGGCGGCTCCGGCTGGCGCGGCCGGAGGAAATGGCGACATGAGTGCGGCACCGCACGAGCGCGCGCCGGTGCTGGAGGTCGAATCGCTGAGCAAGGCGTTCGGCGGGGTGCAGGCCGTGGAGCGGGTCTCGTTCACGCTCTCGTCGAGCGAACTCCTGGCTATGATCGGACCCAACGGAGCGGGCAAGACGACCTGCTTCAACATGCTGAACGGCCAGCTCCGGCCGGATGCAGGCTCGGTAAGTCTCAACGGCCGCAGCATTCTGGGCCTGCCGCCCCAGTCCATCTGGCGGCTCGGCGTCGGGCGGACATTCCAGATCACCGCGACCTTCGCGTCGATGACCGTGCGCGAGAACGTGCAGATGGTGTTGATCAACTACCATCGCCGGTCACGGGCATTGTGGCGGCCGGCGAAGAGCCACTACATCGACGAGGCCATGGCGCTGCTGGAACGCGTCGGCATGGACCAGCAATACGACAGGGCCTGTGGGGTGCTGGCCTATGGCGACCTCAAGCGGGTCGAGCTTGCGATCGCGCTGGCGAACGATCCCAAGCTCCTGTTGATGGACGAACCCACCGCGGGCATGGCGCCCAGGGAACGCATGGAGTTGATGCAGCTCACCGCCGAGATCGTGCACGAACGGGACATCGCCGTTCTCTTCACCGAACACGACATGGACGTTGTCTTCGCCCACGCCGACCGAATCATGGTGCTGGATCGGGGAGAGCTGATCTCCGAGGGCCCGCCGATGGCGGTGCGCTCGAACAAGAAGGTTCAGGAGATCTACCTGGGCAGCGGCACCACGCATGGCGTCGAAATCTCATGACCGAGGAGACAGGCACCCCGGTCCTGGCGTTGAACGGTGTCGACACCTTCTACGGTCGGGCGCAGATCCTGTCCGAGGTATCGCTCCAGCTTCGCCGCAGCGAGGTCGTGGCGCTGCTCGGTCGCAACGGCGCGGGCAAGTCGACGACGATCAAGTCGATCATCGGCCTGGTCCGGCCCGCGAAGGGCGAAATCGCCTTCGAGGGGAAGCCCATACAGGGGTTGGAGCCCTTCCAGATCAGCCGTCTCGGACTGGGATACGTACCCGAGGACCGGCGCGTGTTCACCAGCCTAACCGTCGCCGAGAACCTCGAGGTCGGCCGCCAGCCCCGGCGCGAGAATGCGCCGGAATGGACGCACGACAAACTCTTCACGTTGTTCCCCAACCTCGCGGCGATGAGCGACCGGCTCCGCGGCTTGATGAGCGGTGGGGAGCAACAGATGCTGACCATCGCACGCACGCTGATGGGCAACCCGACGACCATACTGCTCGATGAGCCCTCCGAGGGTCTTGCGCCCGTCATCGTCGAGCAGGTGGCGAAGACCATCCTCGACCTGAAGGCGCAGGGCCTGTCGATCCTGCTCTCCGAACAGAACCTGCACCTGTCGACCCTGGTTTCGGATCGCGCCTACATCATCGAAAAGGGCCGCATCCGCTACGAGGGATCGATGGCGGAACTCGCCGAGAACGAGGAAATCCGCGCCGCTTACCTCATGGTCTGAAAGGCGCGAACCGGCGCCTCGGCGGCGGCACAGAGGAGACCGCGACCCCATGGAGCTCAAGGATCTGGCCGGGCACGATCTCGGCACCCGAACCATCGGCTACGACACGCGCGACGCGATACTCTACGCGCTCGCCGTCGGGGCCTCGAGCGACGAGACGGAGCTCGTCTACGAGCGGGACCTCAGGGTGTTGCCGACATACGCCTGCGCCCTCGGCCTTTGGGCGGTCGAAGCGGCAGGCGGCATCGGTGCCTATGACCGGAACAGGTCGCTCCATGCCGCACAAAACCTGGAAGTGCACGCGGCGTTGCCGCGCAGCGGCTCGTTCGAGGTGCGCGGACGGGTCGCCGAGGTATGGGACAAGGGCAAGGCAGCAATCGTCACCATCGTCGTGGAGTGCGAGCTCTTCACGGCTCGCTACGGCATCTTCCTGCCGGGACGCGGCGGCTGGGGAGGCGAGCGGGGGCCGTCGGCTACGTCTCAGGAATGGCAGCCGTCCTGGCAAGGCCGCCACGCGACCGATCGCAGCCGGGCGGCGCTTTACCGGCTGACCGGCGACCTGCATCCGATCCACATCGACATCGAGGTCGCGCGCGCCAACGGCTTCGCTCGACCCATCCTGCACGGCCTTTGCACCCTCGGGATCACAGCGCGAATGCTCGCCGAGCCTGCGGGGGCTCATCCGAGCGAGCTCAAGCGCCTCGAAGCGCGCCTCGCGGCACCGGTGATGCCGGGGGATGCGATCGACGTGACCGCAGATGGTGATGGCGCCGGCCTGTTCTTCCAGGCGAAGGTTGGAGAGACCGCGGTTCTCACCGGCGGCCGTGCAGAATTCGGCTGACGTGTGCGGGATCGGGAGCCACCTCACTTTTCCGGTTTGTCCCTGCCGCCGCCCACCTTCCTGCCTGCCTGGTCAGCCGCCGACCTCGATGTCGCGGCGGGGGGGAATCCTTGAGGTCGTTGTGGCACAAGGGGCAGGCCTCGGCGACGGCGTAGTCGGCATAAACGGCGGTGAAGTAACCCTCGCCGCCGAGTTCTTCCTCCCCGAAAAAATGCTCCCCGGGGTTGTCGACGACGAACTCGAGACCCTCCCTCTCCAGATCCGTCCCCGGACCGTTCTTCTAGTTGATCGGGTGGAGCGAGAGCAGCGAATAGGACAAGTCCTCGGACTTGTCCATTGATGCCCCCGCGCCTTGCCCACATCTCCACAGGCGCAACAGCAGCAACAGGAAGATCGGTTCAAGAGGATTCTGGCCGCCTGAACTTCAACCGGAATACACCTTAGCCTAGCCGTCAGGCTGTCTGATTAGGCGAGGCCACCTCACTGCCCACCGGTCATCCCTCCAATACAGCCGATGAACATACTCTGACAAACTTCTCGATCAGGACACGAGTCGGGCTTAACCCGATTGCCGTATTGTCCGGTCCTCGGAGGCTGGCGCAGGCGTTCCTGGTAGTTGTTCTCGCGCCAGTTCGCTCGGAACAGCCACTGCTCCTCCGACTGCCGACTGGCGAGCGAAGGTTCGATCTCCACCTCGTCGAATCCGCTCCGCCGGGCCATGACGTATTGATCGGCGAGAATGTGGCCGAAAGCACGAAGCCGGCCCCGGAATCCGAGGAGCCGAAGGTGGCGGGCGAGCGAAAACCCGCGGCCGTCCATATGCGAGGTGAAGCCGATACGGATCAGGGCGATCCGTTCGAAGGCGGGCGCGATATGCTCCGCCCGCACTGTGTTCTCGACATCGATCGCGGCGTTTGGCGGCAACACGGGCGGGCTGCCGTTCCCACTCCACGGGATGTATGTGCCCGGTCCGTCATCGGCGTGGAAGCCGGTATCGCGGACCACGATGTTCACTTCCACGCGGTTTCCATCCGCATCCGCTCCATGGTCCGGCGCCACGCAATCGGGCAAGGTAACTCTGTCATCGGAGTGGATTCCGGCGCCTGCCACGACGCTAGCTCCTTCCGCCCGCGGCCGTGTCGGCGTAGAGCGCCGCCTTGAAGGGGGACATCCCGACGCGGCGATACGTTGCGAGGAACGATTCCTCCCTGCCGGACCGGCACTCCATATAGGCGTCGATCAGCCGCTCCACGGCGGGGACTATTTCATCGGCGGGAAAGCCCGGCCCAGTGCGCTCGCCAAGCGCGGCGGTTTCCGTTCCATCGCCGCCGAGGGTGATCTGGTAGTTCTCGACGCCCGCACGATCCAGGCCGAGAATCCCGATGTGTCCGACATGATGATGTCCGCATGCGTTGACGCAGCCGGATATCTTGATTTTGAGGTCGCCGATTTCCCGCTCGTTGCCGAGCGCCTCGATCCGCCTGGCGATTCCCTGGGCGACCGGGATGGAGCGCGCCGTCGCCAGCGTGCAGTAGTCCATCCCGGGGCAGGAGATGATGTCCGACGCCAGCCCGACATTGGCAGTTGCAAGCCCCGCCTCACGCAGCGCGGCATGGATCGCGGGCACATCGCGCTTGTGCACGTGGGGAAGAATGCATTTCTGCTCGTGGCTGATTCGGAGCTCGTCGTGCGCGTACTGCTCCGCCAGATCGGCGATGGCGCGCATCTGGCCAGCGCTGGCATCTCCCGGCGTGGCGCCATGCGCCTTGAGCGAAACGGTGACGATGGCGTAGTCGGAATTCCGGTGGGCATGCAGGTTGGTGTCCGCGAAGGCGCGGAACGCCGGATCGCTTTCCAGCGCCTCCTCGAACCGCCCGGTCGGTGCCTCGACATAGTCGGGTTCCGCGAACATGGCGCGGATCTCCGCGAGGAGCTCCTGGTCCGCGCCTTCGAATACTCTTCGTTGGATGTGGAAACGCGCCTCGACGCTGTCCCGGAACGTGTCGATTCCGTGCTCGCGTAGCGTGATCTTGATGCGTGCCTTGTACTTGTTGTCGCGGCGCCCGGAGGCATTGTAGACCTGCAGGATGGCCTCGACGTAGGGGAGCAGGTCCGCTTCCGGCAAGAAGCCGCGTATCACCGAGCCGATCACCGGCGTGCGCCCGAGCCCGCCGCCGACGGAGACCTCGTAGCCGACCTCGCCGGCTTCGTTGCGGATCATGCGCAGGCCGATGTCATGGGCACGGGTCACGGCCCGGTCGGCCGGCGATCCGCTTACCGCGATCTTGAACTTGCGCGGGAGGAAGGCGAATTCGGGGTGGTCCGTCGACCATTGCCGGAGGAGTTCCGCGGTCGGGCGGGCATCCCTGATCTCGTCGTCGGCGGCGCCCGCGAAGTGGTCCGCGGTGACGTTGCGGACGCAATTCCCGGATGTCTGGATCGCGTGCATATCCACATCCGCGAGGGCGTCGAGGATGTCCGGCACATCCTTCAGTTTCGGCCAGTTGAACTGGATGTTCTGCCGCGTCGTGAAGTGTCCGTAGCCCTTGTCCCAGTGATCGGCGATGAAGGCCAACTGTCGCATCTGGCGGCTGTCGAGCGTGCCGTAGGGAATGGCGACCCGGAGCATGTAGGCGTGAAGCTGCAGATAGAGCCCGTTCATCAGCCGAAGGGGCTTGAACTCCTCCTCGGTCAGGGAGCCATCGAGCCGCCGCGCCACCTGCTGGCGGAATTGCTCCGCCCGGGTACGGACGAACTCCCGATCGAATGCGGCGTATCGGTACACGGTTCAGCTCCTTGCCTGCTTGCCGTGGCGGTAGTTGGAAGGCCCGGTGGCGCGGAATGTCTCCCTGAAGTGGACCGGCCGCGGGCCGTTGCGACCGCCGGGCGCGGCATCGGCAAGGTACGGGTCGATGACGGTGTCTTCCTGCGATTGGGCCTCCGCAAGGCACCGACGCGCCTCCAATTCGTCCTCGAAGAGGCGCGCGGAGCCGAGGCGCCGGGTCCAGTCACCGCCCGGGTCGAGGTAGACGACGTCACCGTCCAGGAGGTCGTTCGCGGTGAGCACGCAGGGCGTGAAGGCCCGAGCCATCAGACTGCCGACTTGAGGGTCTCTGCGCCCGCTTCCGCCTCGCTTCTGGCGTCGCGCGGGAGGAGGCCGAGCATGAACACAGCCGGTCCGGATATGCCCGACTCCTCCAGTGTCTCGGGCAGCCGGAGCAGCGTGGTCGCGGCGATCCGCTTGTCCGCGCGGGATGCGTTTTCGACGACGGTGACCGGTGTCGACGGCGAGGCTCCACGCATCAGCAGCCGCCCCCGCAGGAACGCCGCCGCCCGCTTTCCCATGTAGATCGCGGCAACGCTTCCGGATCGGGCCAGGGAGGTCCAGTCCTGCTCGGTGAATCCCTCGACGTCGCAGCCAGTGAGGAACCGCAGCTCCGAATTGCGCCCGCGGCGCGTCAGCGAGGCGCCCATGTCCGCTGCGGCGCTGAGGGCGGCCGTCACTCCCGGAACGATCTCCCAGGGAACCCCTGCGCACTCGAGTGCCTCGATTTCCTCGTCCAGCCGTCCGAATACAGCCGGGTCGCCGGACTTGAGTCGCACCACATGGCGCCCGGCCTTGGCATGGCGGATCATCAGCGCGTTGATGGCGGCCTGGGGCCAGGACGGCCCGAATCCCTGCTTGCCGGCACAGACCAGCTCCGCCTCACGCCGCGCGAGCTCAAGAACCTCAGACGACACGAGCCGGTCGTGCACGACCACGTCCGCGTCTTGCAGGCGGGCGCGGGCTTTGAGGGTGAGGAGTTCCGGATCGCCCGGCCCGGCGCCCACCAGGGAAACCCATCCGGCAGGGCGGGCACCTGCGGAGAGCTCGTGGATAAGGGCGCGAAGTGTCTCGCGGGCGCCCTTCTCACCCTCCGTCGCAAAGGAGCGGAGCCCGCGCCCGAAGAAAAACTCGGCCCATAGCGCCCGGCGAATATGGCCCGCCGGGAGTTGCGCGGACGCGGGCCGGAACGCCTGTCCGATCCGGGCCAATGCGCCAAGGGATGCAGGCAGCTGGGTTTCGAATGCCGCCCTGAGGTTTCGCGCCAGCACCGGAGCCGCTCCTTCGGTCCCGATCGCAACCGTGACGGGGTCGCGATTGACGAGCGCCGGCGTGATGAAATCGCTGTCCGTCAGATTGTCCACGATATTGACCGGAACTCCCTGCCCCCGGCCAATCGCCGCCGCGCGTGCGTCTTCGGCGGCATCTCCACTTGCGCAGTAGAGGAGCGCAGCTCTCTTCAGGTCGCCCGCCTCGACGGGTCGGGCGGCATGGTTGAGCCGGTCCGCGCGGTGCCAGGCGAGGACCTCCGGGTCCGGATTGGAGCCGAAAACGGCAATCCGGGCCTCGGTTTTCAGGAGCAGCCGCAGTTTGGCCACCGCAGCCCGGCCCGCGCCGGAGACAACGATTCGCTTGCCGGAAACCCGGAGAAAGACGGGGAAGTGCTGCACCGTGCCACCTGCTGCCGCTCGGCCTTCACTGGCACGAACAATACGAATTTTCTACAGTTGGCGCAATACTCTTGCAGTTATATTAGTAATTTTCTATAATATTCACATATTGGGTATTATTTTCTATTCTTTCGACGGAGATCGTGATGGCAGTCCAGCTCGACGACACCGACCGGAAAATCCTTGCGGCAATGCAGGAGGACGGGTCTCTGTCCTTGGATCAAATTGCGGAGAGGGCGGGTGCCTCGCGCACGCCGGTCTGGCATCGAATCCGGAAACTCCGTTCTGCGGGAGTCATACGGCAGGACACGGTGCTCCTGGATCCCGAGAAGCTGGGCCTGGAAGCATGTTTCTTCGTCCTGATCCGCACCTCCGAACACCAGAAGGAGTGGCAGGACCTGTTTCTGGAAACCCTGCAGGGCCGCCCGGAAGTGATGGAGGCCCACCGGCTGGCAGGCGATATCGACTACATCCTGAAGGTCCGGGTGCGGAACGCCAAGGCATATGACGACTTCTACCAGGCGCTGATTTCGCAAGTAAGAATCTTCGACGTCACCGCCCTCCTGTCGATGGAGGAGATCAAGTCGACGACCGAGCTTCCGCTTTGAGGGCAATGCAAGCGCTTCCGACACTGGTTTTCGGGACACTCGGGTTGTCCAGCCTTCACCTGCGCGTCGCTCCGGCTCGGACGCGGGAGCAACGGAGGCTTTTGTCTGCGACGCCTCGGGCGCCAACTGGCAGGCAGCTTCGCTTGCCGCCTGCTCAGCCTGCTCCTATATCTCGACCGAGACTGAACCGAGGCCCACGATGGAACGGATCGGCGCTGCCGAGGTCAGAAGACGCCTCTCCCGCCTGCTCGACCGCGTCGCGCAGGGCGAGAACCTGACCATCACGCGCCACGGCAAACCCGTCGCTCGCCTTGTCCCCATGCTTCACGACCGCGACCGGGCACTAGAAGCCGCCGCCCGCATCATCGAACGCCGCAAGCACCTCAAGCGCGCGCCTTTGGCGGACCTTATGGCGACCATCCACGAGGGGCATCGACACTAACTTCAATCCTGCTCGCCGGTTGGACGCCAATGCAGCCTCATTCTTTTGCCGCCGGAGGAGGTACGGGAAATTCCACTACGCCTCCCACAGTGTTCCATATCGCCGTTCTACAGGCCTCCGCATAGGCACTGTCTTCAGGGTGTTCCCTCAAGTACCGAGTGGGCGAAAACATATCTGGTGTTCTAATCAAAGCATATCCGGTCCTCTTGGCCGCCTTGAGGCACTTGTCCGTGAATACTTCGGCACGGTCTTCAGGCTTCAGTAGGCGGTAAGCATTGCCAAACAATATACCCTTCGCATATTCATCAACCTCCTCACGAGACAAATCCTCGTTTAGTTTGCGTTCGAGCTGGCTAAACTTCTCAATGTTGATCGCCTTACTGTCCCTACCCTCGGCTTCGCCAATGAACCGTTTGCCCTCCGGAGAAGAGAAGACAGCATCAAATTCTAACTCTCCATCATCATAACCTGTTGCCTGATAGCCCATCGCTCTCAAGCTCTCCAATACGACTTTCTCTAGAGATTTGCCCTTCTCGAAAAGCAACCGACGGGGCATCGCCGCTGCCAGTAAGTCCTGCTGAAGATCGCTCTTTCTCTTCTGTAGCCGCGTTAGTTCACTATCAATTTGATCAAGCTCGCATTCTATTTTGGTTTCGGCTGAAATCCAGTATTTTCCACCAGAGGTCCAATCTGGCGCGGGTGTCAATTCCCCGCTCGCGGCTAACGTATCCACTAGTGTCGACAGGACAGAAACAAGCCTCTTGCCAGCTCGTAAACCGGCGTCTGTCCAAGCGTCTGTCGCTTCAACGTACATATTCTCATTCTTGAAATTAACCTCCGGGAGAAACAGAATCGCCCCATTCGTTTCACTTTTAGTGATAGCGCCTACGGTTCTGTCCGCTGATTGTGACTGCAGCAGAACGTCAGAGAAATTTCCCTCTATCGCAACTCTATAAGTCGAAATGTGTGAAAATTCATCCCAATATGAAGCAATTACAGAAGCCGCACTTGTCACCTTCATCCTTTTCCCTGTGACCGCAAAGTGTCTCGTTACACAGGGCACGGTGTCGTAGGATCTAATTTCCCCATCAAAAAAGCCGTCCACGTCCGTTAGCTCGGCTAACTTGGGGTGGGACAAATATACAATGACCAATTTTCCGTTGTTAACTGCAGTGACAATTTCCTCTTTCCAATGGCTGCGAGCTTGTTTAGCCTCGAGTGAGGTTCTGTGGTTAAGCCGCGGTCTTACCTCTACGATCTGGTCGGTTGTAGGAACTGCTAGGTGTGGGGTGAACAGGATAATATCTGCATCCAGTAATGTTTGATTGGAGCCATACGAAATTCGGCGTATATCCGTTGTCGGCACGGCAGTGTTGACCGAAAATATAGCCTTCTTTGTCATTAGACGCTCCGACGCAATGCGCTTCAACTCGATTGCGTGATGTCAGGGGTCTGTGGATTAACATAGTGTAGGAGAGTATCCCACAACCCAAACTGCGGCCTGTGCATCACGCATGCAAGGGCAGGTGTTCCGTTGTATGCTATTATATTGATTACACAAACGCCTCACCGCGGCGTCAACACCAGCGTCCCCAGCGCGTCCTCCTCCACTCGGGCGCGGTCGGTGAGCATGGGGACGTAGCGGCCTTCGGCCCAGGCCTCGGCGTAGTCCTCGTAGTTGGAGGAGAGCGGGTTGCCGGATTGTCCCGTGCTCTGGATGAAGACCGAGTTCTCGGGCTCCCCTAGGTCGTAGACGGCGCGGTAGCCCGCGCCGTGGTTCTGGGCGAAGGGGCGCTCCGGGTCGGTCACGTCGAAACCACCAGCCTTCACCGTCTCCTTCTCGCCACCCGTGGGCATGTTGACCTCGAACCAGGAGCCGATGGCCGGCACCTCGCCCAGGATCCGGCTCTGCATGCGGACCGCGTGGGCCTCGCCCCATTGCCAGTCGTCGATGTCGTGGCCGTAGGTGACGGCGAGGTATTCGAGCGAGACCTTGAGCGCCCGGCTAACAGCGTCGGCGCAGGTCTCCTCCGTCCCTTGGGTGGTCACGTCGTCGCACCAGCCCGTGCGCGCGCCGAGCGCGCGGTGGATCGGCTCGGTGCGGATCTTCCAGTAGTCCTCGAACACGTCGCCCAGCTCGTCGGCGAAGAGCACGTACATCAGCTCCCTGAGCCACGCCATGTAGATGAGCGGCTCGGCGCGGTCGGGCTGCATGCCGTGGTCCCACTTGGCCAGCATGGCGAGCGCGGTGCGCATGGTGTCGTTCGAGGGCTCGGCGAGGTCGAGCAGCACCGGCGCGAGCCGCGCCGCAGCATACGAGACCAGGTCCTGCTGGATCGCTGAAAAACTCGCGACGTCGTGCTTGGGCCGGGCGTCGAGCAGCGCCTCGATCCGGCGCGCGCGGTAGGGCGCGGTCCAGTCGTCGGTCAGGTAGTATGGATAGTCGTGGGCGACCACGCGGTTGTTGGCGGTGACGATGCGGCCCGAGGGCGGGTTGTTGTCCCCCGGCAGCGCCTCGAAGGGCACGTGGTCCACCCAGTCGTGCTCGCCGGTCCAGCCGGGCACCGGCATGTGGCCCTGGCCCGAGGCGCGGATCGGCACCCGCCCCGGCGCCACGTAGCCGATGTTGCCCTCCGCGTCCGCGAAGACGATGGTCTGCTGCGGCACGGCGAGCTCGCGCAGCGCCTCGACGAAGCCCTGCCAGTCCTCCGCCCCGGTGGCGCGCACCAGCGCCTGGCCGCTCTTGTCGTCGTCCGCCAGCGCGGTCCACGAGAACGCGAGCACGTGGCCCGCCTCCAGGTACGCCTCGGTATCCTCCAGCACGTCGGAGATCACGGGCCCGTGGCGCGTCTCGCGCACCCTGAGCTCGATCGCATCGCCGCCGCTCACCTCGATGGTCTCGGTGCGGACGTCGAAAGACAGGCTCCCCTCCGGCGCGAGGTAGCGCCCGGCATCGTCGGGGTCGATCCGCTCGATGAAGAGGTCCTGCACGTCCGGCCCGGTGTTGGTGAAGCCCCAGGCAAGGTTGCGGGAGCGGCCCAGCAGCGGGAAGGGCAGCCCCGGCAGCGTCGCGCCCACGACCTCGAACTCCGGCGTCGAGATGTGGGCGAGGTACCAGACGCTCGGCACCTCCAGGCGGAGATGCGGGTCGTTCGCCAGCAGCGGCTTGCCGGATTCCGTGTGCTCGCCGCTCACCACCCAGGCGTTGGAGCCGAGCCCGGAGGCGCGCAGCGCCGGCACGGCGCCCTTCGCCGCGGCGTCGAGCGCCGCGAAGTCGATGCCGGCGGGCTCGAAGGCCGGCGCCTCGCCGTGCGGCCCCATGGGCGGGTCGTCCGGATGCTGGGCCCAGAGGTCCTGCAGCTGCGCCCGGTCGAGCGTGCCGGCGAGGCGCGCGCGCAGCAGCTCGTCGCCAAAGTTGTCGCCCAGGTCCCAGGCCATGATCTTGAGCCAGACCAGGCTGTCGGCCGGCCGCCAGGGCTCGGGCTCGTGGCCGAGCAGGATGAACTCCGGCGGCAGCAGCTCGGAGTGGGTCTCCAGATAGGCGTTCACGCCGGCGGCATAGGCCTCGTAGATCGCCTGCACCTCGGGCTCCAGCATCTCGAAGTTGCGCTCGGCGACACGGTAGAGGCCCAGCGTGCGCAGGAACCTGTCGGTCTCGATGGCGGGCTCGCCCACCACCGCCGCGAGCCGGGCCTGGCCAATCCTGCGCTGCAGCTCAAGCTGCCAGAGCCGGTCCTGCGCGTGGACGTAGCCCATGGCGAAGGCGCCGTCCTTCGGCGATCGGGCAAAGATGTGGGGGATCGCATGGGCGTCGCGGACCACCTCCACCGGCGCATCGAGGCCGGCAACCTCCTCGTCCCCGTCGTAGGAGGGGAGCGCGAACCATGAGCACGAGCCCGCCGCGAGCAGTATTCCGAGCAGCGCCAGCGCGCCGGCCGCCGCGCAGTAGGGTCGAAGTCGACTGAGTGTGATGCCCTGCCGCCGACCTGCCCTGTCAAAGGCCGCGGCACGCATCACGAGTCTCCGTCGGCGATCACCGGCCCGTGCTCGTCGAGCTCGGGCGCGGGCGGTCGCTCGCTGGGGTCGGGGTACGCGGACATCTTGATCGGGTTCCCTGCCATCTTCACCTCCCCTGCGACCGGGTCATTGGCCCGGACCACCATGTTGCGTGCCGCCACCTGCGGGTCGGCGAGCACGTCATCCACCCGGTTGATCGGCGAGCAGGGCACGCCCGCCTCCTCCAGCACCGTGAGCCAATGCGCGGTCGGGTGCGCCCGCAGAATGGCCTCGAACTCCTGCTCCAGCGCGTCGATGTTGGCGTTGCGCGCGGGGTTGTCGACGAAGCGCGCGTCCTCGGCGAAGTCCGGCCGGCCCAACGCGTTGCAGAGTGTCGCGAACAGCGCGTTGTTGCCGGCGGAAATCACCACGTGGCCGTCGGCGGTCGCGTAGGCCTGGAAGGGCGTGATCGAGGGATGGCGCGTGCCCAGCGGCCCCGGCACCTCGCCCGAGGCGAAGTAGCGCGCGAGCGCGTTCTCCAGGATCGCCACCTGGCAATCCAGCATGGAGACGTCGAGCTTCACGCCCTCGCCCGTCATGGTGCGCCGGTAGAGCGCGCCGTTGACGCCGATTGCGGTGAAGAGGCCTGCCACGATATCGCCGACGGAGCTTCCCACCCTTGCGGGCGGCCCGTCCGGCTGGCCGGTCAGGCTCATGATGCCGCCCATGGCCTGCACCACCACGTCGTAGGCCGGCCGGCCCGCGTAGGGCCCGGTGTGGCCGAAGCCAGAGCAGGCCGCGTAGATCAGGCGCGGGAAGCGCTCGTGCAGCGCCTCCCAGCCGTATCCCAGGCGCTCCATGGTGCCGGCGCGGAAGTTCTCGACCACCACGTCGGCGCCCGCCAGCAGGTCCTCGAAGACCGCGCGGTCGCCCTCGTCCTTGAGGTCGAGGACGATGCTCTCCTTGCCGCGGTTGATCGACATGAAGTAGGCCGACTTCCCTTCCAGGAAAGGGCCAAAGGCGCGGGAATCGTCGCCGCCGCCCGGCGTCTCCACCTTGATCACGCGGGCGCCGAGATCGGCCAGCACCATGGTGCAGTAGGGCCCGGCAAGCACCCGCGTCAGGTCGATCACGGTGACGCCGGCGAGCGGTCCATCCACGGTCATCGCGATGGGTCTCCCTGTCCTGGAAATCGATTATACACGCCGCGGCCGCGCGAGGCCCGGCAACCGAGCGAAATTCAGCCGCGCAGGCGGCGCGCGACGTCGAGGGCTGCGTAGGTCAGCACGCCGTCGGCGCCCGCGCGCTTGAAGCCCCGCAGTGCCTCCACGATTGCGCCCTCGCCGTCGAGCCAGCCGCGCTCGCCCGCCGCCTTGAGCATCGCGTACTCGCCGGACACCTGATAGACGTAGGTCGGCAGCCCGAAGGCCGCCTTCACCCGGTAGACGATGTCGAGATAGGGCATGCCGGGCTTCACCATCACCATGTCGGCGCCCTCCTCGATGTCCATGGCGACCTCGCGCAGCGCTTCGTCGCCGTTGGCCGGGTCCATCTGGTAGGTGCGCTTGTCGCCGCCGGCGAGGTTGCCGGTGGACCCGATGGCATCGCGGAAGGGCCCGTAATAGACCGACGCGTACTTCGCCGCGTAGGACATGATCCGCACCCGCTCGAAGCCGGCCTGGTCCAGCGCGCGCCGGATGGCGCCGACGCGGCCGTCCATCATGTCCGAGGGCGCGATCACGTCGCAGCCGGCCTCGGCCTGCACCAGCGCCTGGCGGCAGAGCACGTCGACCGTCTCGTCGTTGACCACGTAGCCGTCGCGGATCAGCCCATCGTGGCCGTGGCTGGTGTAGGGGTCGAGCGCCACGTCGCAGACCACGCCCATCTCCGCCACCGCCGCCTTGACCGCGCGCACCGCCTGGCAGACCAGGTTATCCGGGTTGAGCGCTTCGTCGCCGTCGGGGGTCTTGGCTGCCGCCGGCGTCTGCGGGAAGACCGCGAGCGCCGGAATGCCGAGGTCGTGAGCCTCGCGCGCCCGCTCGGCCAGCAGGTCCGCGCTCAGCCGCTCGACGCCCGGCATGGAGCCCACCGGCTCGCGCCGGCCCTCGCCCTCGCAGACGAACACGGTCCAGATCAGATCGCCCGGCGTGAGCACCGTCTCCGCCACCAGGCGGCGCGACCAGTCGTCACGCCGGTTGCGACGCATGCGGGTTTGGGGATAGCGCCCGAGGGCGCCCATACGCTCGACCATGACATCCTCTGCAATTCTGGGCGCTGTGCGTGCGCCGCGGACCATAGCCAGCCCGGTGTCCGCCCGCCAGCCGTTGCTCCGGCATTGCCGGCCATTGCCACGGTGGGCGCGCACCGCCATGCTCCGCCGAGCACGGTGGCCGCTCCTCTGGCATCTAGGGTCATGCGGCCAGCGGGTCAACCGCTCAGATTGCGCGAGGAAGAGAGTCATGGCGGCTGAGAAGACCATCGAGCGTATTCCGGGCTACTGCGCGCTCTGCACCTCCGTCTGCGGCTGCATCTCGGTGGTGGAGGACGGCCGCCTCGCTGCAGTCGAGCCGGACCCCTCGCACCCCACCGGCAAGGCGCTCTGCGGCAAGGGGCGGGCCGCGCCGGAGCTGGTCTATCACGAAGACCGCGTGCTGCATCCGCTCCGCCGGGTGTCGCCGAAGCATGCACCGGGCAAGTGGGAGCGCATCGGCTGGGACGAGGCGCTCGATGAGACCGCGCGCCAGCTCAAGCGGCTCGCCGCCGAGAGCGGGCCGGAGAGCGTCGCCTTTGGCATCACGACGCCCTCCGGTACCGGCATTCAGGACGCCTATCCCTGGATCGAGCGCCTGCGCCACGCCTTCGGCAGCCCCAACGCGCCCTACGGCACGGAAATCTGCAACTTCCACCGGGACGACATCAACCGGCTGACCTTCGGCGTGGACACGCCGGTGCCGGATTTCCAGAACACCGACTGCATCATGCTCTGGGGCCACAACCCGAGCACCACCTGGCTCGCCTACGCCAGCCGTGTCGCGGAGGCAAAGGCGCGCGGCGCGAGGCTCATCGTCGTCGACCCGCGCCGCGCCGGCCTCGCGGTCAAGGCGGACGCCTGGTTGCGCGTCAGGCCCGGCAGCGACGGCGCGCTCGCGCTGGGCCTCGCTCACCTGCTCCTTGAGGCGGGCGCCTACGACGCGGACTTCATGCGGGACTGGACCAACGGACCGCTGCTGGTGCGGGACCACGACGGCACCCCGCTCCGTGCCGACCAGGTGAGCCACGGCGCGGATTCCGCGCTCAGGGTTGCGTGGGATGCGGCCGCCGGCGCACCGATGCTCTACGATTCGTCACGAGCCCGCTACGAGGGCGGCACGCCGGCGCTCAACGGACGCTTCGAGATCGCGGGCGCGGACGGCGCGCCGATCCCCTGCCGCACCGCGTTCGAACTCTACCGGGAGCGCTGCGGTGCGTATACGCCGGAGCGGGTCGAGGAGATCACCTGGGTGCCGGCCGAGCAGCTTCGCGCCGCCGCGCGTCTGATCGCGGAGGCGGGCGCTGTCTCCTGCTACAGCTGGTCCGGCGTTGGCCAGCACACCAATGCGAGCCAGACCTCGCGCGCCATCGCGCTCCTCTACGCGCTGACCGGCAGCTTCGATGCGCCGGGCGGGAACGTGCTCTTCGACACCATCCCGGTCAACGACATCCGGGGCCGCGAGATGCTCCCGCCAGCGCAGCTCGCGAAGGCGGTGGGCGGTGCCGGCCGGCCGCTCGGGCCCGAGCAGCAGGGCTGGATCACCAGCGACGACCTCTACCGCGCGATCCTCGAGGGCCGGCCCTATCCCATCAGAGGCATGGTGAGCTTCGGCACCAACATCCTGGTGAGCCACGCCGATACAGCGCGCGGCGAGGCGGCGCTGAAGGCGCTAGACTTCGCCGTGCACGTGGACATGTTCATGACACCCTCGGCTTCTCTTGCCGACATCGTGCTGCCGGTCAATACGCCTTTCGAGCGCGAGGGGCTGTGCACCGACTTCAAGGTCGGCGCCGACGCGACGGCCTTCGCTCAGCTTCGACCGCCGGCGGTCGAATCGCAGGGCGAGTCGAAGAGCGACGTCTGGATCGCCTTCGAGTTGGCCAGGCGCCTCGGCCTCGCCAATCGATTCTGGGGCGGCGACATCGACGCCTCCTACCGTGAGATGCTGGCGCCTTCGGGCCTGGAGCTGGAAGACCTGCGACAGTCACCCGCCGGCGTGCGCGTGGACCGCGAAACCCGCTACCGCAAGTACGCCGACGGCAAGGGCGGTGAGCCAGGCTTCGCGACGCCCTCGCGCAAGGTGGAGGTCTTCTCCGAGCAGCTTCTCGCCGCCGGCCAGGCGCCGCTGCCGGATCACGTGGAGCCTGCCATGGGGCCGCTGAGCCGGGCCGACCTTGCCGCGCGCTTCCCCCTGGTGCTGACGTCGGCCAAGTCGCTCCACTACTGCCACAGCCAGCACCGGGGCATGCCATCGCTACGCCGGCGGGAGCCGGACCCCACCGTCGAGATGCACCCCGAAGCCGCAGCCGCGCGCCGCATCGGGAAGGGCGACTGGGTGCGCATCGCGACGCCGCACGGGGCCGCCCGCGCCCGCGCCGCCCTCAAGCCGAGCCTGGACCCCCGCGTGGTCAGCGCCACCCACGGCTGGTGGCAGGCCTGCGCCGCGCTCGACCTGCCGGGCTACGACGCGACCAGTCCGGAGGGAGCGAACGTCAACGCGGTCATCGGCAACGAGGGGACCGACCCCATCTCCGGCTCGGTGCCGCACCGCTCCTACCTCTGCGAGATCACCCGCATCGCCGAAGCGGGGTAACCCGGCGCGGCCAGGTCAAAGCAACCGGGCACTCACCAGATGCTGGGTGCGGTATTCGGTCGGTGCCGCCCCGAAATTCGGCTGAATGCGATCCTCAGGTGCGGGCAAGTTCCCTTAGGACATCCTCGACTGCCGAGACAACGACCTCGATCTCGGCCTCTCCATGTGAGAGGGAGACGTAGTAGCGTCCGCCGCCGCAAAACACGCCGCGCGATCGTAGGCCCCGCGCGAGCCGAAACCCCGTGATCACCTCGTCGAAGACGAGCGGCACGCGTTCGATGTCTGCGATCTCGCGGACCCCCGACAGATAGCCGGGCGCCGGACCCAGACCGCGCATCAGCGGCTCCACGATGATGGCAGCGAGCCCGCGGCGATTCGCGGCGACCGCCTCCCTCATGGCGTCCAGGTCATTGTAGGGGACGACAATCACGCGCTCCGCGTGACCGGCCAGGGTCCCCGGACTGTCGCAGGCCAGGGTCGCGCCGTTCTCGGTCGTAACCGGTCCGTAGCTCGTGCGCACGAGGAGCTCGTCGAGGCAGCCGTGATAGGCGCCGTCGAGCTTGATCACGCAGTCCCGGCCGGTGTGGGCCCGCACGATGCGCAACGCGTGCATCATCGCTTCCGTGCCGGAGTTGAAGAAACGCACCTTCTCGGCCGAAGGAATCGCGGTCACGATCTCTTCTGCAGGCTCGATCGCAGGGCGGGAAATGTGCGCGAAGTTCGCGCCGCGCGCGGCTTGCGCCTTTATCGCGGCAACGATCGCCGGATGCGCGTGGCCCAGAATGACGCCGCCGCTGCCGAGCACGACCAGCATGCTGTTACCCGTCCAGAGCAGGAACGGCGCTTCCTAGACGGCGACGGCCAGGGTGCGCGTCGCGTCGGCCGGTCCGCCGGCCGTGTAGAGCCAGACCAGGTCGAACCAGCTAAAGGTCCAGATGGTCTTTATGAGAATGATCGTCGCCAGCACCGGCCGCAGCAGGGGCAGGGCGACGTGGCGGAACTGGACCCACCGCCCGCCGCCGTCGGCTCGGGCCGAGAGCGACAGGGCAGGTCAATCCAGGATGTCTAGTACCCCTTGGGCGGGAGGGCGATGTCGTCTTCGCGCCCTGCCGCCGTGGTGATGGCTGCATCGACCGCCTCGGCCATCAGATCGAGGCTCATCGACGGCAGCTCGTGCTCGGGATAGGCGGCGCTGGCCACGTAGCCCGGGCTGCAGGGCACGTGGACGAAGCCCGCGCGCGTCTCCAGCGCCTTCTCCTGCGCGAGATGCAGCGCCGCATACATGATCTGGTTACAGAGGTAGGTGGACGCCGAGTTCGAGACCTTGGCCGGCACCGCGCGCGCGTTCATCTCCGCCACCATGGCCTTGATCGGCAGCGTCGAGCGATAGGCGAAGGGGCCTTCCACGAACACCGGCTCGTCGACCGGCTGGGCGTCGATGTTGTCCGGCACCGGGAAGTCCTTGACATTGACCGCCGTGCGCTCGACCGCCACGACCGTGCTGCCGGGGAAGAGCCCGAGGCTGATCCAAACGTCCGGCCGGTGGGTATCGAGGGCTTCGTCCACCAGGGGCACGATCTGCGCGCTGTCCACCGGCACGCGGAGCGTGATCAGCTCGATGTCGTCAAAGTTACGCGTCCGCGCCCGGTCGAGCAGCTCCAGGGTAGGGTTCTCGCTCGCATGAGACCAGGGCTCGTAGCCGGTCAACACCACACGCTTCGCCGCCATGACACAGCCTCCCGAGGGTTGAGGTCGCCCGAGGCTCGCGCGGATCGGCCGCCGGTGCAACCGCCGCCGCAACAGCAGCCGGACGAGAAATCGGTCTCCGTCCGGGGCCTGCTTGCGGCTATGCTCGACCCTGGGACCCGAACGACCGACAACCGGAGGCTTCGATGGCAACCGACGAACTCTGCTACCTGACCGCAGCCGAAGCGCTCGAGCGCTTCCGGGCGAAGACACTATCCCCGGTCGAGCTCATGTCCGCCGTCATCGCCCGTTCCGAGGCGGTGAACCCCAAGGTCAACGCCTACACCTATACCTTCTACGAGCGCGCGCTGGAGCAGGCGCGGACGGCGGAACAGACCTACGCATCTGGGGCGGAAACGCGCCCGCTGGAAGGGGTGCCGGTCGTCATCAAGGACTTCCACCCGGTCAAGGGCGAGATCACCACCTTCGGCTCGCGCATCTTCGCCGACCACGTGCCCGATTCCTCGGCGCCGACGGTGGAGCGCCTGCTCGATTCCGGCGCGATCATGCACGCGCGCACGACCACGCCGGAGATGGCCCACGCGCCGCACACGCGAAGCGAGCTCTGGGGAGCCACGCGCAATCCGTGGAACCTCGACTACGGCCCCGGCGGCTCCTCGGGCGGCGCGGGCGCGGCGATCGCCACTGGCATGACGACGCTCGCCGACGGCACCGACGGCGGCGGCTCGATCCGCATCCCTGCTGGCTCCTGCGGCATATTCGGCTTCAAGCCGCCCTTCGGCCGCAACCCCACCGACCGCGACCATCCGCGTGAATCCCTGCTGCACTATGGGCCCCTGACCCGCAGCGTCGCCGACGCCGCGCTGATGCAGAACGTGATGGCAGGCCCCCACCGGGACGATATCTGCTCGATCCGCCCCAAGCTCGAGATCCCGGACGCGCTGGAGCCGATCAAGGGGTGGAAGGTCGCGTTCTCCATGGACCTCGGCTACATCGAGGTGGACGAGGAGGTGCAGGCAAACACGCGCGACGCGCTGCAGACCTTCAGGGACCTCGGCTGCACCGTGAACGAGGTGGAACTCGGCTGGAGCACGGCCGTGCTCGACGCCTGGACCGTGATCTGGGAGGGGCTCTTCTGGGCCCTGGTGGGACCGGATTATCCGCGCATGAAGTACGACCTCGAAGGCTTCGTGCGCGGCATCCTCGAGCGCGGCGCCCAGCACAGCCTCTCGCGCTTCTACCGCACCAACCTGGTGCGCGGCGAAATGTACAGCACCCTCGCGCCCATCCTGGAGGAACACGACATCCTGATCTGCCCGACCAACGCGTTGCCGGCGCTGCCGATCGACCAGGATCTGAGCGACACCGAGCTCCGCATCAACGGCAAGCCGCTGACCGGCTCCAACCACCCCGCCGACATCTACGTGCAGTGGCAGCTCAACTATCCCTTCAACCTGATGGCGGAGTGCCCGGTGGCGAGCGTGCCGAGCGGCTTCGGCTCCAACGGGGTGCCCACCGGCGTCCAGATCGTGGGCCGCACCTATGACGACGTTTCGGTCTTCCGCGCCGCCGCCGACTACGAGCGCGCCCGGCCCTGGACTCACCGCCGGCCGCCGCTCTGAGCAGGACGGGCCGGCAGGCGCAGGCCGGGCGGAATTTCGTCCCTTGGGGGAGGCGGCGCTCGGTTGTACGCTGCGGGCGCGGAAGCGGGCGGACGAGGAGACTGCCTGCGGTACGGATCAAACAGGGAGGGAAATCGCACATGCTTGGATCGTTAAGAACGGTGGCCGTTGCAGGCGCCCTTACCATCGCCGGCGCCTCATTGGCGCTGGGCGCGCTCGACACGAAATCAGCCAAGGCCGAAGGCGGCACGCTGATCTGGTCGATCCCGGCGGCGATGAGCCTGTTCGACCCGCCGCAGTCCTGCGGCTGGCTCACGAAGAACGCTACCCACATGATATTCGACGGCCTCGTCGAGCTGGAGCTCGGCAAGCCGGAGGAAGGGTGGGCGACGCTCAGGCCGGCGCTCGCCGAGTCCTGGACCGTCTCTGAGGATGGCCGGACCTACACCTTCAACCTGCGCAAGGGCGTCAACTTCCACGACGGCACGCCCTTCAATGCCGAGGTGGCGAAGTGGAACTACGACCGCTTCTCCAACCCCGACGCGCCGCAGTACAACGAGGTGGCCGCCGCATATCTGAGCTTCTACGCGCGCTGGATCGAGTCCAGCCGCGTGGTCGACGAGCACACCTTCGAGATCGTCCTCACCCAGCCGCACTACGAGTGGCTCCAGATCGGCCAGTCCTCCTGCGGGCAGCCGGAGATGATCAGCCCGGCCGCGTGGGAGATTCACGGCGATCAGGATATCGCGCTCCACCCAGTCGGCACCGGGCCCTTCAAGTTCGTCGAGCGTGAGATCGACGTGATGGTCGTGCTCGAGCGCAACGAGGACTATTACGGCGAGCCGGCGAAGCTCGACTACATGGTCTATCGCCAGATCACCGACCCGGCGACGCGCATCGCAGCGCTCCGGGCCGGCGAGATCAACATGGTCACCGAGCCCACCTGGGACGAGATCGAGAACCTGGTGGACGAGGGCTTCCAGCTTCTGCTGCAGCCCAACGTTCCCTCGGTCTGGTACGCCGCGTTCAACATGAAGCACCCGGCGCTTCAGGACGTGCGCGTGCGCAAGGCGATCAACATGGCGATTGACCGCGAGGGCGTGGCCCGCGAGGTGCTGAGAGGCACCGGCAAGCCCGAGCACGGCATGCTGTCTGCCGGCACCTTCGCCTACGATCCCGACTACGCGCCCTATCCCTACGACCCCGAGGGCGCGAAGGCTCTGCTCGCCGAGGCCGGCTACGGGGACGGTCTGGAGCTCACCTTCGAGATCTTCGACTATGGCTGGAACGAGGCTTGGGAGAAGTGGGTCCAGCGCGACCTCAAGAAGATCGGCATCGACCTCAAGCTGGAGAAGCTGGAGTGGATGACCTATCTCGGCAAGTGGCTCCAGGGCATGCCCGAGACCGTGGCCATGAACAGCATGGGCTGGGGCTGGTCGGTGCCGTACTGGACCGCCCACGCCACGCGTTGCGACCATCATCCGCCGAGCGGCATCAATGGCGGCTGGTACTGCAACGAGGAGGTCGATGCGCTCTATCAGCAGGCAATCCAGACCGGGGATCAGGCTGAGGCCACGAAGCTCTATCGCGAGGCCAACCGCATCATCATGGAGGACGATGTCGCCTTCATGCCGGTGTTCAGCTATGCCAATCCGATCCTGTTGGCGCCCAACGTGAAGGGTTTCGTCAACGGTCAGGAGAACTGGTACGACTTCACCCTGCCCTATGTTGAGGAGTAGGGATCGCGGATAGCAGCAGTGAGGCCGCCGGGCGCAATGCCCGGCGGCCGGCTGCTAGCGGCGCAGGGCCGCGCCGCAGCGACCGAGAAGTCCGCTAGCGTGACGCTTCGTTCACCAACGAGAGGCGCCGCCGCTCCATGACGCGGTTCATCGTCATGCGCCTCCTCACGATCGTCCCGATCATGTTCGGGGTGTCGTTCTTCGTCTTCATCCTTGCCCACCTGGCACCCGGCGATGTCACCACGACGCTCACCGGGCCCTATGCCACCGAGGAGGTGCGCGAGCAGATCCGGGAATCCCTCGGGCTCAACGAGCCGCTCCCGGTTCAGTACGGCAAGTGGCTGAGCCACATCCTTCAGGGCGAGTTCGGCAAGTCCATCGCCAACCGGCGCATGGTCGCCGAGCTGATCTTCCCGAAGTTCGCGAACTCCGCGATCCTGGCGCTGACCAGCGCGGCACTCGCCTACGTCATCGGACTCTTCGCCGGCATATTCGCGGCGTCACGGCCTTACGGCTATTTTGACCGAATTACCATCGCCGGCACCCTCATGTTCGGCAGTATCCCGCCCTACTGGTTCGGGCTGCTGCTGGTGCTGCTCTTCTCGTTGACCTGGCGCTGGCTGCCGGCGACGGGCATGACCAAGATCTTCGGCGGCGGCGGGCCGGTTGACGTGATGCTCCATCTGATCCTGCCAACCATTGCCGCAGGCGCCGCTCCGGCCGCGATCATCGCGCGCACCGTGCGTGCGACCATGCTGGAGATCCTGAGCCAGAACTACATCAAGGTCGCCCGCGCCAAGGGCATCCGGCGCGGGGTTATCCTGCGCAAGCACGCGCTCCGCAACGCGCTGCCGCCGATCGCCACGATCTGCGGCCTGCAGCTCGGCTATCTGCTGGGCGGCGTGCTCTTCGTCGAGGTGATCTTCGCCTGGCCCGGCATCGGCTATCAGCTCTGGCAGGCGATCCAGGCGCGCGACATCCCGACCATCCAGGGCGCCTCGCTGATCATCGCGGTCGCCTTCGTGCTGGTGAACCTCGCCGTGGACGTGTTCAACGCCTTCACCGACCCGAAGATCCGCATCTCCGAGGGAGTGCGCGCGCGATGACCGAGCGGGCACACCTGCAAGCGCCGTCGACGCGGCAGCGCTCCGCGGCCGAACTCCGCCGCGAGAACTTCCACATCATGTGGCGGACGCTCACGCTCGCCTGGCATGCCTATGCCAAGGACAAGGCGGCGGTGGGCGCGCTGATCTTCCTCATCATCGTGGTGCTGATCTCCATCCTCGCGCCCTGGATCAGCCCGCACGACCCGACCGAGGCGGTTGGCACCCGCGGGGGGCCACCGGGGACCGACGGGCTCCTCCTCGGCGGGGACATGGACGGCCGCGACATGCTCTCCCGCCTCTTCTGGGGCGGGCGAGTGTCGCTGCTGATCGGTGTGGTGCCGACCGTGGGGGCCACCTTCATCGCCGTCGTGCTCGGCCTCTTCGCCGGATACATCGGCGGCTGGGTGGACCAGGTGGTGATGCGCATCCTCGATGTCTTCTTCGCCTTCCCTCTGGTGCTGCTCGCCATCGTCATCGCCGGCATCCTGGACCCGGGCGTCGCCACGCTGATCCTCTCCATCACGGTGGCGCTGGTGCCCTACATCGCGCGCCTGGTGCGAACCACCACGGTCTCGGTCAAGCAGGAGCCCTATATCGAGGCAGCGCGTGCCGGCGGCGCCACGACTCCCACCATCCTCGCCCGCTACGTCCTGCCAAACATGCTGGCGCCGGTGATCGTCTATTCGACGACGCTGATCGGGCTCATGATGGTGGTAGGCTCCGGCCTCTCCTTCCTCGGCCTCGGCATCCAGCCGCCGGACGCCGACTGGGGCACGATGGTTTCCGACGGCCGCGCGGTGCTGAAGAAGGCACCGCACGCGACCGCCTTCCCTGGCTTCATCATCGTGGTCGTCTCGCTCGCCTTCTCCTTCGTCGGCGACGGGCTGCGCGATGCGCTCGATCCCCGCGCCAGGGTGCGCTGAGGGAGGCGTCCGGTGAGCGAATCGATCCTTAGCGTGCGCGGGCTCAAGACCCACTTTCGCCTGCGCACCGGCACGCTGAAGGCAGTGGACGGCCTCTCCTTCGAGCTGCAGGCCGGGCGCGTACTGTGCATCGTGGGCGAATCCGGCTCGGGCAAGAGCGTGACGGCGCAGTCGATCATGCGCCTGATCGAGCTGCCGGGGCGGATCGTCGACGGCGCCATCTCGTTCCGCGACCAGGACTTGCTGGCGCTCACCGAGCACGAGATGGAGGATCTGCGCGGCAACCGCATCGGCATGATCTTTCAGGACCCGATGACCTCGCTCAACCCGGTCTTTACCATCGGTGAGCAGATCATCGAGACCATCATCGCCCACACCGGCGCGAGCAAGGAGGAGGCCCGCGCCCGCGCGGTGGAGCTGATGCGCCTGGTGGGCATCCCCGAGCCCGAGGGGCGCCTTGCCGATTACCCGCACCAGTTCTCCGGCGGCATGCGCCAGCGCGTGCTGATCGCCATCGCCATCGCCTGCGAGCCCGACATCCTCATCGCCGACGAGCCCACCACCGCGCTCGACGTCACCATCCAGGCCCAGATCCTGCGCCTGCTCTCGGACATTCAGAAGAAGCTCGGCAGCGCCATGATCCTAATCACCCACGACCTCGGCGTGGTCTCGGCCATGGCCGACGAGGTGTTGGTGATGTATTCCGGCAGGATGGTCGAATACGGCGACGTGAAGACGATCTTCCGCAATCCCCGGCACCCCTACACCTTGGGCCTGCTGGATTCGATCATCAAGCTCGACGATTCGCGCGATTCCGAGCTGCGTTCGATCTCCGGCCTGCCGCCGATTCCCATTGACCCGCCGCCGGGCTGCGCCTTCCGCGACCGCTGCGTGCGCGCCATGGACATCTGTGGCGCCCAGGACCCGCCCTGGGTGGAGACAACGACCGGCTCCACCGCCGTCTGCCATGCTGTCGAGGCAGAGGAAGCGGGCGAGCCGGCCACGGGAGCTGCGCCATGAGCGACACCGCGGGCGGCGGCGGCGTGAGCGGCGGCGGGAATGGGCCCCTCCTCTCGGTCGAGGGCCTGGTCAAGCACTTCAAGCTCGACCCCAAGGGCCTGTTTGACGCGCCGCCGATTCTGCGCGCGGTCGACGGCATCGATTTCGACGTGACCCGGGGTGAGACCCTCGGCCTCGTCGGCGAATCCGGCTGCGGCAAGTCCACCACCGCACGCCTCATCTTGCGGCTGATCGAGCCCACCGCAGGCTCGGTTACGCTCGACGGCGAGGACGTGCTGGCATGCACCAAGAGGGAGCTGCTGGCGCTCCGGCGCGAGATGCAGATCGTCTTCCAGGACCCGCTCTCGTCGCTCAACCCGCGCATGTCGATCGGCAACCAGATCGCCGAGCCGCTGCGCTTCCACGGCATCGGCGACAAGGTGGATCGCTTCGACCGTGCCCGCGAGTTCCTGGAGGTGGTGGGCCTCAGCGCCGACTACTACGACCGCCTGCCGCACGAGTTCTCCGGCGGGCAGAACCAGCGAGTCGCCATCGCGCGTGCCCTCATCCTGCAACCCAAGCTGCTGATCCTCGACGAGCCGGTCTCCGCGCTCGACGTCTCGATCCGCGCCCAGATCCTGCGCCTGCTGATCGACCTGCAGGGGCGCTTCCAGCTCACCTACGTCTTCATCTCCCACGACCTCTCGGTGGTGAAGCGCTTCTGCAACCGAACCGCCGTGCTCTATCTCGGCCGGATCGTGGAGATCGCGGAAAGCGAGAGCCTCTACCGGGAGCCGCTGCACCCCTATTCCCAGGCGTTAATCAGCGCGATCCCCGAGGCCAACCCCGACGGCCCCCGTGCCGACTCCCTCGGCGGCCTCGAAGGTGACGTGCCGAGCCCGATCAGCCCGCCCACCGGCTGCCTCTTCCACACCCGCTGCCCGCATCGCATGCCCGAATGCTCCGAGCAGACCCCGGTGCTCAAGGAAGTAAAGCCCGGCCACCAGGTCGCCTGCTTCCTCCATTGACGTCCCGCTCGGCGCTCGGCCACCGGCGTCGGGGTTCCGTGCACCACCGTCGACGGGTCACGACCGGGCGGAGCCCTCGTCACACGGCGCGGCCGACCGATTGACCAGGAGTGTCAACGGCGGCGGGACTATGCACCGGCGCCGGGGCGCCTTCGCGCCGGGCGTGCAGGCTGCAGCGCTCGCGATCGCAGGCGGGCAGCACGTTCGTGCGGTGCTCGGCTTGGAAGAGGGTGCGGGCTTGCTCTAGACTGCCTCCCGACTGCGTGCCACGGCCGGCTCGCCACCGGGCGGCGGGTCGGAAGAGGGGAGAGACTGGATGAAACCACCACCGTTCGACTACTGCTGTCCGGATACCCTGGACGAGGCGCTGGCATTGCTCGCCGAACACGGCGAGGAGGCCAAGGTGCTCGCGGGCGGCCAGAGCCTGATGCCGATGCTGAACCTGCGGGCGCTGCATCCGGGGGTGCTGATCGACATCAACCGCCTTCCCGGCCTCGATTACCTAACCTTGGAGAACGGGCAGCTCAGGGTCGGCGCGCTGGCGCGGCACAAGGCGGTGCTGGGGTCCGCCGCCGTGCGCGAGGCCTCACCGTTGATGGCTCTGGCCTATCCCTATGTCTCCCACGGGCCGATCCGAAACCGAGGCACGCTCTGCGGCAACCTCTGCCACAACGATCCGGCGTCGGAGATGCCGGCGGTGGCGTTGGCGAGCGATGCGGAGATGGTGCTGCAAAGCGCCGGCGGCACGCGCACCGTCGCTGCCGAAGACTTCTTCACCGGCACGCTCTCCACGGCGGCCGAGGCGAACGAGATTCTGGTCGAGCTTCGCGTGCCCCGCGCGCCGGCCGGCCAGGGCGCGGGCTTTCACGAGGTGAGCCCCCGCAAGGGCGACTTCGCCTACGTGGCGGTGGGCGCAACGCTCCAAGTGGCGGACGGCGCCTGCGCGGGCGCGCGGATCGTCTGCGCCGGCGTGGGCGATGGGCCGCACCGGGCGCGCGCCGCCGAGGACGCCCTTGCGGGCGCGGCGCCGGGCGACGACGCCTTCCGCCAGGCGGCTGCGGCGGCGGCGGAGAGCATCGACCCCAGCGAAGACTTTCACGCGGACGCGGACTATCGGCGCGATCTGGTGCGCAGCCTCACCCGGCGCGCCCTCGCCGATGCCGCCTCCCGCTGCAACTAGAGGGAGGCGGAGATGACGACGCCACGTAACGTCGAGCTTGTCGTCAACGGCGAGCGCCGCGCCGGCGAAGCCGAGCCGCGCATGCTGTTGAGCGACTTCCTGCGCGAGCAGCTCGGGCTCACCGGCACGCACGTCGGCTGCGAGCACGGGGTCTGCGGCGCCTGCACCGTGCTGGTCAACGGCGAGGCCGCGCGCTCATGCCTGATGCTCGCCGTCCAGGCGGCGGGATCGGAGATCCGCACCATCGAGGGCCTCGGCGGTGTCGACGACATGCACCCGCTGCAGGAGGCCTTCTGGGAGAAGCACGGCCTGCAATGCGGTTTCTGCACTCCCGGAATGCTGATGACGGCGGTCGAGTTGCTTGAGAGCACGCCCAACCCGAGCCTCAACGACATCCGCGAGGCGATCTCGAGCAATCTCTGCCGCTGCACCGGGTATCAAACCATCGTGGAGGCGGTACAGGCCGCAGCCGAACGGATGCAGGGAGAGGGGCAATGACCCGCGAGCGCCACTACATCCCGGAATCGCGTCAGCGCGAGAAGCCGAAGTCCAAGTATTTCGCCATCGGGCACAGCATGAAGCGGGTGGAGGACACCCGCCTGCTCACCGGCTCCGGCACCTATGTCGACGACGTGTCGCTGCCCAACATGGCGCACGCGGCGGTGCTGCGCAGCCCGCACGCCCACGCGCGCATCGTGAGCATCGACAAGTCCAGGGCCGAGGCGCTGCCCGGTGTGCTCTGCGTCATGACCGGCGCGGAGGCGGCGGAGGTGACGGGGCCGTGCGCGGACTTCTCCAGCCCGCCTACGACGCAGCACTGCATTGCCGTGGACAAGGTGCGTCACGTGGGCGAGGCGGTCGCGGCCGTGGTGGCCGAGAGCCGCTATATCGCCGAGGACGCCTGCGAGCTGATCGAGGTCGAGTACGATCCGCTGCCGGCGGTGGTCGATCTCGAGGAGGCGGTAACCTCCACCGGCGATGCCGTGCTCCATCCCGAGCGTGGCGACACCAACGTCGCGCACCATCGCCTTATCGACTTCGGTACGGTGGACGAGGATTTCGCCGCCGCCGATCTGGTGATCGAGCGCAGGCTGCGCTGGCCGCGCTCCGGCGGCACGCCCATCGAGACCGTCGGCGCCACCGCGCACTACGACCGCGGCACGGGCAAGTTCACGATCCACGCCAACACCTCGATGTACAACTACGTCGGCTGGCTGATCGCGGTCTCGCTCAAGGTCGAGCCTCACCGGCTCAACATCGTGCCGACGGATGCCGGCGGCAGCTTCGGCAGCAAGCTCTTCTGCCACAAGGTCTGCACGCTGGCCGGCACGCTCGCCCGCGCCGCCGGCCGGCCGGTCAAGTATCTTGAAGACCGCATCGATAACATGACGAGCGGCGACGCCCACGGGTCGGACCGTCTCTACGATGCCCAGCTCGCGCTGAAACGCGACGGCACGATGCTGAGCATGCGGCTCAAGGTCATCGACGATTACGGCGCCTACTTCCAGTTCGGCGTCGGCCAGCACGGCAACGCCATGGCGCAGGTGACCGGCCCCTACAGGATCAACAGCGTCCAGGTCGACCTCACCGCCGTGTTCACCAACAAGTGCCAGCAGGGGGCCTATCGCGGCTTCGGCTCGGAGGTCGGCAATTTCGTGATCGAGCGTCTGGTCGATGCCGCCTGCGAGGAGCTCGACATCGACCCCGTCGAGATGCGCCGGCGCAACCTGATCGGGCAGGACCAGTTCCCCTACATCATGCCGACCGGCAACATGTACGACAGCGGCAACTACCAGGCCGTGCTCGACGAGGCGCTCGGCATGATCGACTACGAGGGCTGGCGCCAGAAGCAGGCAGAGGCGCGCAAGGAGGGCCGCTACATCGGCATCGGCATCTCCACCTGCCAGGAGCGGAGCGTCTTCAGCGCCACCGAGTTCTGGATGTGGAACCCCAACGAGACCCCGGGCTTCACGCTCTCGAGCTCGCCGGAGAGCGTGGCCGTCAACATCGACCCGACCGGCAAGGCCTTCATCACCCTGAACGCGCCCTTCTGGGGCAACAGTCCGGAGACGATGGCGGTCCAGGTGCTGGCCGAGAAGCTGGAGATAGACCCGGCGGACATCTCAGTCGGCTACGCTGATTCCGACAAGGGTTTCAACTCGTCGGGCCCCGGCGGCAGCCGCTTCACGGTGATGATCGCGGGCGCCGTCAGCGGTGCCGCCGACGTGATCAAGGAGAAGATGCTGCGCGTCGCGAGCCACATGCTGGAGGCGGACCCGAGCGATCTCGAGTTCCGCGCGGGCTCCATCGGCGTCCAGGGCGTGCCCGGCAAGGAGAAGACGCTGGCCGAAGTGGCGCTCCACGCCCACTATTTCAGGCTGGACCTGCCGGAGGACCACGACCTCACCAGCGGCATCGACGCGGCCTACGTCTACGACCACCCGGTCACGACCATGCCCTCGGAGGACCGCACCGACCTCGGCATCTTCTACCCGATCGTGGGCCACATGTGTCACATCCCGGTGGTCGAGGTGGATATCGAGACCGGCAAGGTCGAGTTTCTGGACTACGTGGCCGTCCACGACTGCGGCACCATGGTCAACCCGATGACGCTCGCCGGCCACGTGCGGGGCGGCACGGTGAACGGCATCGGCAGCGCCCTCTACGAGCACTTCCACTATGACGAGAACGGCCAGCTGCAGAACGCGCTGCTGAGCGACTACCTGCACCCGACCCCGATGGAGACGCCGGTCGACATCCGCGTGGGCCACGTCGAGACGCCGTCCCCCTTCACCGAGTACGGCATCAAGGGCGGCGGCGAAGGCGGCCGCATGGGCGCCCCGCCGGCAATCGCGACCGCCATCGAGGACGCGCTCAAGCCCCTGGGAATCAAGGTGGACTCGCTCCCCCTCACGCCCAAGATCCTGCGCGGCATGATCCGCGAGGCGGAGCAGGGCGGGGGGTGAGGGCGCCACGCGGCACCGCGATCAATCCAGAGGGAATCTGCGTTCCGCGGACTCGCACACGTTTGCTGGAATGTCCGCGCCGCACGCGAGCGCGGTATCACGGCACGCTAAGTGCCAGTCTTCGGCCTTCTGAAGTTGCTTGCATGTGAGGCCAGTAGCTCCTCGTAGGTCGGCTTCAGCAAGCTCGGCTTCTTGCAAATAGGCTTTCGTCAGATCGGCTCCTCGTAAGACAGCACCGCGCAGATCGGCTTTTCCCAAGTCTGCTTCCTCCAAGTTGGCTTCCTGTATATCGGCATCACCCATGTTGGAATCGTACAGATCGGCCCTTGTCAGGTTGGCTTCTCTCAAATTGGCATCACGGAGATCACTCTCAAAGAGAGCAACGTCTTTAAGTATGGCTCTTTGCAAGTTGGCACTGTGCAGATCTATTCGATAAACATTACTGTTTGAACATTCTCTAGATTCGCATTCTCTTAGGCGTCCTTTCGCCCATGCTAGAAGTGGTTCAATATTCGGCTGCATTGTTTTTCGCCAATTCCAAGGTTCGAAAAAAGGTGGTTCCTTGTACACAGCTATAGTTTGGACTGGCCCAAATTCCTGCATCGCTGAAACAAAGGCGCTTGGATTTGCCGACGATGCCATATTCATTAGCGATGTTTGCTGAAGTAATGCCGAATTCATTTGGCTTTCATGACTTGTTAGAAAGTTCGAGTATACGCCGATGTAAGCACTGATGAGAGCTATACATCCGCCGGTTCCTACCAAGCGTTTCCAATAGAGTTTCAGCCGCCACTTTCGCATTATTCACGTCCAAAGTCCGGTATGTAGCGCTGATCTTGTTGTGTAGCTCTCACTCAAGACTAGCAATAGCCTCCAAGCAATCTAGAACCATTGTCGTATGACACTTCGCCATATGGGGAACCTCGCGATTGCGAGCCGAATGGCGATGCTGGCATTGACGACTGGCAGCTCCCCAACCATAGAACGAGTTAAGCAGCTTATCCGAGATATATCAAGTAAGATATATCATAGGCGTGAGTATGAAATGAAATGATTCCGGTGCGGCTCCGAATGCTTGCCTCCGAAGGTCGTGCCTCGGCGACGGTTACTTGGGGAGGGGCCAATGTCCTCACGCCGTGTGGGCCATGCCGTGGCGTGAGATCGTAGGCATGATCTGTTGTGCCGGTGCTCGGTGGTGATAGTGTTTCCCACCGGAGACCGCGCGCAAGCGCGGTGGGGTCGCCGGGAAGAGCGGCGTACGCGGAGAGGGGCCATGTATATCGGGCAGGCGATTCTGCGCCGGGAGGATGAGCGCTTCCTTCGGGGGCGGGGGCGGTTCGTCGAGGATGTGACCCTCGACCAGCCTATCGCTCATGCCGCTTTCGTCCGCAGCCCCCATGCCCATGCGACGGTGACGCGCGTCGATACCGCGCAGGCGGCTTCGATGCCCGGCGTGCTCGCGGTGCTTACCAGCGACGACTGGACCGCCGCTGGCCACGGCGATGCCGAGGGTGTGTGGCCGGTCAAGGACAGGAGCGGCGCGGAGGCGCGTTCTGCCTACCGGCCGCTGATCTGCGTCGATGGCGTGGTGCGCTGCGTCGGCGAGATCGTCGCCATGGTGGTCGCCGAGGACCGCCATCAGGCGCTCGATGCCGCCGAGGCCATCGAGGTCGGTTACGAGGAGAAGCCGGCCAACACCGTCACCGCCAGGGCGCTCGACCCCGACACCCCGCTCGTGCATCCCGCGTTCGGCACCAACGAGGTGCTGGTCACCGAGCACGGGCTCAAGGAGGAGACCGAGGCCGCGCTGGCTGCCGCCCATCATGTGACCGAGGTCGTGGTGCCCTCCAACCGCATCACCGCCGCCTCGATGGAGCCCCGCTGCTACCTGGGCCATTACGACCGGGTCAACGACCGCTACACGGTGTGGACCACCAACCAGGCGCCGCACATCGTGCGCCGCTACTTCACCAAGTCGCTGCACATTCCCGAGCACAAGCTCAGGGTGATTGCGCCAGATGTCGGCGGCGGCTTCGGGATGAAGCTCTACCACTATCCCGAAGAGGCGCTGGTGCTCTGGGGCGCCATCGCCTGCGACCGGCCCGTGCGCTGGGTGGGCACGCGCTCCGAATGCCTGCTGGGCGACACGCACGCGAGGGACCACTACACGGTGGGCCGCATGGGCTTCGACGAGACCGGCAAGATCCTCGGCGTGAAGTTCGAGACGCTCGCCGCCTTCGGCGCCTACGAGAGCCAGTGGCAGTTGAGCATCACCAACGGCTATCACTTCACCATGCTCTCGTGCGCCTACGACATCCCGGCGATCCACACCACGGTGCGGGCCGTCTACACCAACGCGACGCCGGTGGACGCCTACCGCGGGGCCGGGCGGCCCGAGGCGGTCTATCAGGTAGAGCGCATGATCGAGAACGGCGCGCAGGAGATGGGCATCGACCCGCTGGAGCTCCGCGCCCGCAACCTGATCCCGCCCGAGAAGTTCCCGTTTCAGACCGCCCTCGGGATCACCTACGATTCCGGTGACCCGCCGGCGCTCATGGAGAAGATCCGGGCGCTCTGCGACTACGACACGCTCCGCGCCGAGCAGGCGGCGCTCAGGGCGGAGGGCCAGTGGATGGGCATCGGCATCTCGGCCTTCTTCGACATGGCCGGCGCCGGCCCCGTGAAGATGATGAACGACCTCGGCGCCAAGGTCGGCTGCTACGACGTTGCCAGCGTCCGCGTGCACCCGGACGGGCGGATCACCGTCTTCGCCGGCAGCCACAGCCACGGGCAGGGCCACGAGACCACCTGGAGCCAGATCGCGGCCGACCGTCTCGGCTGTGACATCGACCACATCGACCTGGTGGAGGGCGATACCGACCGCGTGCCCATGGGCATCGGCACCTGGGGCTCACGCTCTTTGTCGACTGCCGGGATGGCGGTCTACACAGCCGCCGATCGGGTGGTGGCGAAGGCCAAGCGTCTGGCAGCGCACATGATGGAATGCGCGCCGGAAGACCTTGACCTCGCCGACGGCGAGTTCACGGTCAAGGGGACGGACCGCAAGCTCGCGTTCTCGGAGGTGGCCAACGCCTCCTATCACTCCGGCGACCGCCCGCCCGATCTGGAGATCGGCCTGGAGGAGACCTCGTTCTTCGACCCTGCTGACTGCACCTATCCCTCGGCGATTCACCTTTGCGTCGTGCTCGTCGATCCCGAGACCTGCGCGGTGACGCTCCGCGACTACTGGGCGGTGGACGATGTCGGCACGGTCATTAACCCCTTGGTGCTGCACGGGCAGGTCCACGGCGGGCTGGTTCAGGGCATCGGCCAGGCGCTGATGGAGGAATGCGCCTACGATGACGAGAGTGGCCAGTATCTCTCGGGCACCTTCATGGACTACGCCATACCCCATGCGGAGGACGTGCCCTCCTTCGGCCTCGATTCGCACTTCACGAGGGCGCTGGGCAACCCGCTCGGCGCCAAGGGTGCGGGCGAGAGCGGCACCATCGGCGCGCCGGCCTGCATCTGCAACGGGGTGACCGACGCGCTCTGGCATCTCGGCGTGCGCCAGATCACGCAGCCGATGACGCCCAGGAAGATCTGGCGCGCCATCGAGGATGCGAAGCTGGCGCCGCACTAGGGCCGGGATCGGGGCCGAGGCAGAGGCGATGGATAAGGTGTCAGTCAGCTTCGCCGTGAACGGCCGGGAGGTCACGGCGACGATCGATCCGCGCACCCTCCTGGCTCACTTCCTGCGTGAAAACCTCAAGCTTACCGGCACCCATATCGGCTGCGATACCAGCCAGTGCGGCGCCTGCACGGTGCACCTGGACGGCAGGCCGGCGAAGTCCTGCGCCCTGCTCGCGGTGCAGCTGGAGGGTGCCGAGGTGACCACCATCGAGGGCATCGCCGGGCCGGACGGGATGCACCCGATGCAGGCCGCCTTCCGGGAGCATCACGGCCTGCAATGCGGCTTCTGCACGCCCGGCATGGTGATGATGGGGATCGACATCGCGAACCGCCACGAGGCGCCCGACGAGGCAACAATTCGTAGCGAGCTCGAAGGCAATCTCTGCCGCTGCACGGGCTATCACAACATCGTCGCATCGATCGCGAGCGGCGCAAGGGCGTCGCGCGCCCACGCGCGCGGGCGCAAGAACAACGGCTGAGGGGAGGGGGGCGATGTATCCGTTCAGCTACCACCGGCCCGCCTCGCTCGACGATGCCAAGGCCCGGCTCGCCGCGAGCGAGGACGGCCGCCCGCTTGCCGGCGGCATGAGCCTGATCCCAACCATGCGCTTCCGCCTCGCCTCGTGCGCCGACCTGGTCGACCTCAACGGCATCGAGGCGCTGTCCGGAATCGAGCGGGGCGACGGTCACGTTCGGATCGGTGCGATGACGCGGCACGCGGCGGTCGCGGAGTCGCCTGCGGTCAGGGAGGCGATCCCGGCGCTCGCGGCGCTCGCGGGCTCCATCGGCGACGTGCAGGTGCGTAACCGGGGCACCATCGGCGGCTCGATCTGCTTCGCCGACCCGGCGGCCGACTACCCGGCTGGCCTTCTCGGCCTTGGCGCCACGGTCAACACCGACCGGCGCGCCATCGCCGCCGACGACTTCTTCACCGGGCTCTACGAGACCGCGCTTAAGGATGGCGAGATCGTGGTCTCGGTCGACTTCCCGGTGCCCGAGCGCGCGGGCTGGGCCAAGTTCGGCAACCAGGCCTCGCGTTTCGCGATCGTCGCGGTGATGGTATCGCTCTCGGGCGGCTCGGTACGCCTCGCGGTCACTGGCGCCAGGCCTCACGTCTTCCGCGTGGCGGAGATGGAGCAGGCGCTCGCCGCCAACTTCTCGGAAGAGGCTCTCGACGGCATCGCGGTGGCGAGCGAAGGGCTCAACGAGGACCTCCACGCCGATCGCGACTACCGGGCGCACCTCGTCGGCGTGATGGCGAGGCGCGCGGGCCGCGAGGCGCTCGCACAATGAAACCCGCACGCTTCCGCTACCTGCGCGCTGCGAGCGTGAACGATGCGCTCCGGGCGCTCGCCGACAATCCCGACGCCCAAATTCTGACCGGCGGCCAGAGCCTGATCGCCATGATGAACCTCAGGCTGGTGAAACCTGCCTGCCTGATCGACATCAACCGGATTTCGAATATCGGCCACATCGATGAGGACGGCGACGGCGTCGCCATCGGCGCGCTGGCACGGCACAACGATGTGAAGCACTCACCGCTGGTCCGGGAGCGCTGCCCGCTACTGACCGAGGCCTACGACTCGATCGCGCACCACACCGTGCGCAATCGGGGCACCCTCGGCGGCAATCTCTGCCACGCCGATCCTTCGTCGGAGACGCCGGCGGTGATGATCGCGATTGGCGCCACGCTGGAGCTGCACTGCGTGCACGGCAAACGCGAGGTCGGGGCGGAGGACTTCTTCCTCGGCACCTACGAGACGGCGCGGCGGCAGGACGAGATGCTGACCGAAATTCGCATTCCCGGCCGCGGCGCCGACGGATGGGCCTTCGACGAGATCAGCAACCGGCACGGCGATTTTGCCATCGCCGTGATTGCCACGACGCTGCGGCTCGCGAAGGGGCGCTGTGAATCGGCGCGCGTGGTGGCGAGCGGGGTTGGTGAGCACGCCGTCCGGCTCAAGTCGGCGGAAGAGGCACTGATCGGCAGCGAGATCGACGATGCGCACCTCAATGCTGCGGCTGCAGCGGCGCGGGACGAGGTCGATCCGCACAGTGACACCCACGCCGACGCCGCCTATCGGCGGGACGCGATCGCCGCGTTGACCCGGCGGACGGTGCGCCGAGCCGCCGAGCGCTGCGGCTGAGGGGAAAGCCATGGAGCGCGAGACGATCAGCGTCACCGTCAACGGCAGGGCCTACGAGCGCGCGGTCGAGCCCCGACGGCTGCTCAGCGACTTCCTGCGCGAGGACCTGCGCCTCACCGGCACGCATGTCGGTTGCGAGCACGGCGTCTGCGGGTCCTGCACCGTGATGATGGATGGCGTGACGGCTCGTTCCTGCCTCACCTTCGCGGTGATGGCGGACGGCGCCGAGATCGAGACCATCGAGGGGCTCGGCACGGTGGAGGCGATGCACCCGGTGCAGCAGGCGTTCTGGGAGAAGCATGGCCTGCAGTGCGGCTTCTGCACGCCGGGCATGCTGATGACCGCCGTCGAGCTCCTGAAGGCGAACCCCGACCCTTCGGTCGATGACATCCGCGACGCGATCTCCGGCAACCTCTGCCGCTGCACCGGGTATCAGACCATCGTGGAGTCGATCCAGCACGCGGCGCAGCTGATGCGGGAGGACGGCCCATGACCGATCGCGGCCACATCCCCGAGAGCCGGCAGCGCGAGAAGCCTCGCGCCGACCTGCAATGGATCGGCAAGAGCATGAAGCGGGTGGAGGACCCGCGCCTCCTCGTCGGCAAGGGCGTCTATGCCGACGACATCAACGTGCCGGAGATGGCGCACGCCGCCGTGCTGCGCAGCCCCCACGCCCACGCTCGGATCGTCTCCATCGACGCGAGCAAGGCGGCCGCGCTCCCCGGCGTCCTCTGCGTGATAACAGGCGCCGATGCGGCAGAGGTGTGCGACCCGCTTCCCACCTGGGCGAGCCCGCCGGTGCTCCAGCCCGTCATCGCCGACGACCGGGTGCGCCATGTCGGCGAGGCGGTGGTAGCGGTTGCGGCGGAGGATCGTTACATCGCCGAGGATGCATGCGACCTGATCGAGGTCGAATACGAGCCGCTGCCCCCAGTGGTCGATCCCGAGGAGGCGCTGACGTCCACGGGCGATGCCGTCCTCCATCCTGAGCGTGGCGACACCAACATTGGGCTCGAGCGCAAGCTCACCTTCGGGCCGGTGGAAGAGGACTTCGCCGCCGCCGATCTGGTCATCGAGCGCCGCTACCGCTGGCCGCGCTCGGGCGGTCAGCCGCTGGAGACCGTGGGCGCGGTCGCGAGCTTCGATGATGGCGCGGGTCGCTTCACCATCCAGTGCAACACGTCGATGTACAACTACTGCGGCTGGATGATCGCGAGCACGCTCCGCGTCGCACCCCACAAGCTCAACATCGTGCCGACGCTCGCGGGCGGCAGCTTCGGCAGCAAGATGTTCGTGCACAAGGTCCCGGTGCTGGCGGCGGTGCTGGCGCGCGCGGTGGGCCGGCCGGTCAAGTTCATGGAAGACCGGATCGACAACACTACGAGCTGTGACAACCATGCTTCCGACCGGGTCTACTACGCCAAGCTCGCAATCAAGCGCGACGGCACGCTGCTCAGCCTCAAGACCCGGATCATCGACGATTACGGCGCATACCTGCAGTTCGGCGTCGGCCAGCACGGCAACGCGCTCTCGCAATGCGTGGGTCCCTACCGCATCAACAGCGTCGAGGTCGATCTCGCCGCGGTACTCACCAACAAGTGCCAGCAGGGCGCCTATCGCGGCTTCGGCTCCGAGGTCGCGAACTTCGTCATCGAGCGGCTCGTGGACGCGGCAGCCGACGAGCTCGGCGTCGACCGGATCGCACTCAGGCGACAGAATTTCATCCAGCCGGACCAGTTCCCCTACCTGATTCCGACCGGGAACATGTACGACAGCGGCAATTATCAGGCCGTTCTCGAAGAGACGCTGAAACTCGCCGATGTGGACGGCTGGCGGGTGAAGCAGGCCGAGGCGCGCAAGGAGGGCCGCTATATCGGCATCGGCGTCGCCACCTGTCAGGAGCGGAGCGTCTTCAGCGCCACCGAGTTCTGGATGTGGAACCTGGAGCCCGGGGTCGAGTGGACCAGCTCGCCGGACGGGGTCTCGGTCAAGATCGACCCCACCGGCAAGGCCTTCGTCACCCTGCATTCGCCCTTCTGGGGCAACAGCCCGGAGACGGCGGCAGCACAGGTGCTGGCCGAACAGCTCACCATCGACCCTTCCGATATCGAGATCACCTATTCGGACACCGACCAGGGTCTCAACTCGACCGGGCCGGGCGGCAGCCGCTTCACGGTCATGGTGACCGGTGCCATTGTCGGCGCTGCCGGCAAGATCCGTGAGAAGCTGCTCCGCATCGCCGCCCATCTGATGGAGGCCGATGTCCGCGATCTCACGCTTCAGGACGGCGCGGTGCAGGTCAAGGGCGTGCCCGACATGAAGATGAGCATCGCCGAGCTTGCCGACAAGGCGCACTACTACCGGCTCAGCATGCCGGACGACCTCGACCTCACCAGCGGGCTCGACGCGACCTACGTCTACGACCACCCGGTGACGACGCTCCCCGACCCCGACGAGCGGCACATGGGGATCTTCTACCCGATCATGGGCCACAGCTGTCATATCCCGGTGATCGAGGTCGATATCGAGACCGGGCAGGTGCATTTCCTCCACTACGCGGCCGTGCACGACTGCGGCACGATGGTGAACCCGATGACGCTGGAGGGGCACATCAGGGGCGGCACGGTGAACGGCATCGGCACCGCGCTCTTCGAGGAGTTCAGCTACGACGAGGCGGGCCAGCTGACCACCGCGCTCTGGACCGATTATCTGATCCCGACCATCAAGGAGTCGCCGGTCGAAATCGTCGTCGGCCATGTCGAGACCCCGTCCCCCTTCACCGAGTACGGTGTGAAGGGCGGCGGCGAAGGCGGGCGCATGGGCGGCCCGCCGGCGATCGCGGCCGCCATCGAGGACGCGCTCAGGCCCCTGGGCGTCACCATCGACAGCCTGCCGCTGCCGCCCAGCAAGCTCCGCGCCCTTATCCGCGAGGCTCAGGCGAAGCAGAGCTGAAGCGACGCGCACTTTGCGCGTGACGAACTTGCTTGGACTACCCAGAGCGGTAACCGTCAGACGACTACCTTATCTGTACATCCTGTCTGTATATCCATGCTATTGCTCAGCTCTGTTATAATCCTTTTTGATTTGAAGAAAATAGTCGATTGCGGGGCTGGTTGAGGTTGGCTTTGCAACCCTCTTGAAGAATTTATCCACTTCCGCAACGCCCGAGTGTTCGCGAATTAACTTTCGAGCTTGCGCATACGATTGCAAGATTGTATTTCTTTCCTCCTCTTGTTTATTTGCATCTTCAATGTCGAGAACGTCTTCTGCACCCATAAAGGCGGCTATACCCTGAAGCCTTACCTCTTCATCTATGAATAGCTCGTTCCTATCCAGAAACCGGGCAATACCCAAGACTACCTCTGAAATTAAGGAATGGCGCTCTTCTTTCGAATGCTCGGTGTTCTCCATTACCTCAGTCGCAATTTCATAGCCCGAATTAAGTAGCGCCACTAGCTCAGAATACTTGCCAAGCCGCACATCAAACACTCGAGCCGAATATGATTCAATTCGTCTGCGACGATGCAGTAGCTCATTGGCAATGACACCTGACAGCACTCCAATTACACCGAAGATTGCTGGCCAAATTTCACCCATCCCTCTTCCCACTCCGCTCTATCGGTGTGAAGTTGAAACAGTGACAAGCGTCCAAGACAGCTGTTTGACATAACGACAACCGAAGTGGCCAACTCAGCGTCGATTTGAACGCTCTCGACAATACCATACGAACGCGCTCATACAGCACGGCTGGCCTCCGGCCCGAAGCGCGCGGCCTCCCAGCCCAGCATGACGCGCTTGCGGGCGGGACCCCACTCGTAATTCGAGATGCGTCCCGTCTCCCGGATCACCCGGTGGCAGGGGATCAGGTACGAGACCGGGTTGGCGGCGACGGCGCCGCCCACCGCGCGGGCCGAGCGGGGCAGCCCCAACGCCTGGGCAAGCGCATGGTACGACGTGATGCGTCCGGGCGGGATGCGCAGCAGCGCCTCCCACACCTTGAGTTGGAAGTTGGTGCCGCAAAGCGCGAGCCGGAGTGGCTCAGCTCCCGCCGCCTGCCGGTCATCGAAAATGCGCGCGACGACGGGTTCGGTTGTGGCCTGATCTTCCCGGAAACGCGCGGCGGGCCAGCGATGCTCGAACTCCGCGCGGACGGTTTGGGTGTCGCTCCTTTGGTCGTCGGCGAAGCCGAGGGCGCAGATGCCCCGTTCGGTCTGCCCGACGAAGCAAGGGCCGAAGGGGCTCGGGTGAATGCCGTACGAGATATCCACGCCGTCGCCGCCCTGCTTGAAGGCGCCGGGGCTCATCGCCTCGTAGGTGACGAAGAGGTCGTGCAGCCGGGAGGGACCGGAGAGGCCGGCGTCATAGGCGGCATCGAGGACCGAGGCGGAGGCTTCGAGCTGCGCCTTGGCGTAGTCCAGCGTCAGAAACTGGCTGAAACGCTTGGGCGAGATGCCCGCCCAGCGCCGGAACAGGCGCTGGAAATGATGGGGGCTGAGGCCGACTTTCCGCGCCACGTCATCGAGGCTCGGTTGATCGCGGAAGTGCTCCTCAAGGTAGAGAATAGCGGCTTCGATGCGAGCGTAGTCGCACGCGTTCTGTGCGATTTCCGAGGATGTGGTGGGTGAGGCTGTCATGGCGGCCCTCCTGAGCCGCCAATCTAGGGAGCGCGAAAGCGCCCGGCCACCCGATAGTTGCGCCGGCCTCTATCTATTAGCGATGGAATCACTCTTGAATTAATGTAGTAACATAAATAGTGTTAATTGAGTTCGACCCGACGAAGCGCAGCGCCACCCTCAGCGCCAGAGGTCTGGATATGGCACGGGCTGGAGAGGTGTTTGCTGGTGCCACGCTGACCGTAGAGGACGACCGACAAGACTACGGCGAGGATCGCTTCATCACCATCGGGTTCCTCGACGGCGCGATGGTGGTTCTGGTCTGGACGCCGCGCGGTGGCGCGTATCGGATCATCAGCATGAGGAAAGCCAATGAACGAGAACGAGCACTCTACGGCCCGCGATTTTAATCCCGATGACGCGCCGGATCTGACCAGGAACGGTTGGCCCGAGAAACTTGCCAAGGCGAAAGTTCGCCGGGGCCGGCCGCCGGTCGCAAGACCGAAAGTGTCGACCACGATCCGCCTCTCGCCGGACGTGATCGACTACTTCAAGGCTGGCGGCCGAGGATGGCAGACGCGAATCGACGAGGCGCTTCGCGAGTGGATCGGAAAGCACGGCGCCGCATGATCGTTACCGCCCGCGGCGTCTATGTCGTGGGCGTCACTGTCACTCCGTGATTGACTGGGCCGTGGCCCGCGCCCAGGCCCGGTGCGGCCTTGATCGCCGCCCGGAGATAACGCCGAGCCCGTGCGACGGCATCGACGAGGCCCATGCCCTGCGCGATTCCCGTGGCGATGGCGGAGGCCAGAGTGCAGCCGGTGCCGTGAGTGTGCCGGCTCTCGATCCTGTGCGCGCGGAAGCGTTCGATCCCACCGGCGTGACTCAGCAAGTCCGTGATCTCGTCCGACTCGAGGTGGCCGCCCTTCACCAAGACCGCCTTGGGTCCGAGTTCGTGAATGCGTTCGGCCGCGCGGGCCATGTCGTCCACCGTGACGATGGCAAACCCGGTCAGCCGCTCCGCCTCCGGAATATTGGGTGTCACGAGGTCGGCCTGGCCGATGAGCGTGGTTCCGAGCGCGCGCACGGCCGAGTCCTCCAGCAGCGAGGCCCCGCCCTTGGCCACGAGCACGGGATCGACCACCAGGGGAACGCCCTCGCCGTACCGGGCCGCTGCATCGGCGACCGCCTCGATGATCGGCACGCTGTGGATCATGCCGGTTTTGATGCAGTCGGCGCCGATATCGGCCAGCACGACGCGCATCTGTTCGGCGACGAAATCCGCCGGCACCGGATGGACGGCGTGAACAGTGTTCGTGTCCTGGGCGGTGAGCGCCGTGATCGCTGTCGCCGCGTAGCCGCCCAGCGCGGTCACGGTCTTGATGTCCGCCTGGATGCCGGCGCCGCCGCCCGAATCGGAGCCGGCGACGATGAGCACCCGGCCCTTCATTGCGCGGCCGCGCCGGTGCGCTCCCCCGCGTCGTCTGCCTCGGCCGTCGCGATCACGGCTTGGGCGACGTCCTCGACCACCGCCGTGACCAGCGTTTTATCGTCGCCTTCGGCCATCACGCGGATGACGGGCTCGGTGCCGGACGCGCGAATCACCAGGCGACCGTGCTCGCCGAGTCGCGCGCGGCCTGCCGCAATCGCTGCTTTGGCCTCGGTGCTTTCAAGCACGCCGGTGTCGGCGACCCGGACATTGCGGAGCAGCTGGGGGACGGGCTCGAAGAGGCCGGTCACATCGCTCGCGCGGCGCCCCGTCGCGGCGAGTGCCGCCAAGGTCTGAAGCGCGGCCAGCAGGCCATCGCCGGTCGTCGCATGGTCGCTCATGACGATATGGCCAGACTGCTCGCCGCCCAGGTTGAACCCGTGCTTGCGCATGTGCTCGACGACATAGCGATCGCCGACGCGGGTGCGCGCCAGGTTGAGGCCGATCCCTTCGAGGTAGCGCTCCAGCCCCAGATTGGACATGACGGTCGCGACCACACCGCCGCCGCGAAGCCGCCCGGCGTCCGCCCAGCTCGACGCAATCAGCGCCAGAATGTAGTCGCCGTCGATGGCCGAACCGGTCTCGTCACAGATCACGACCCGGTCGGCGTCCCCGTCCAGCGCGATCCCGATATCCGCGCCGCGCTCGACCACGGTGCGGGCCAGCGCGGCCGTGTCAGTCGAGCCACAGTCCTGGTTGATGTTGAAGCCGTCGGGCTCGGCGCCGATGGTGATGACCTCGGCGCCGAGCTCCCACAGAACGGTGGGAGCCACCTTGTAGGCAGCTCCGTGGGCGCAGTCGATCACAATACGCCTGCCTTCGAGCCCGAGCGGCCGTGGAAAGCTGTTCTTGACGAACTCGATGTAGCGGCCTTCGGCGTCGTCGAGGCGGCGCGCCCGCCCGAGCGCATTCGGTGCCGCCAGCCCGTGCGCGCCGGTGTCGACGGCTGCCTCGATGCGCGCCTCCATGTCGTCGGAAAGCTTGTAGCCGTCTGGTCCGAAGAGCTTGATGCCGTTGTCGGCAAAGAGGTTGTGGGAGGCGGAGATCATCACGCCGAGATCGGCCCGGAGCGCGCGGGTCAGCATCGCCACGGCGGGCGTTGGCATGGGGCCAACCAGGATCACGTCCATGCCGACCGAGATGAAGCCGGCGGTCAGCGCCGGCTCGAAGAGGTAGCCGGAGAGCCGGGTGTCCTTGCCGATAACGACGCGGTGCCGGTGGTCGCCGCGCGCAAAGAGGCTGCCTGCTGCGGCACCGACTTTCATCGCGATCTCGGCGGTCATCGGCTTCTGGTTGGCGATGCCGCGAATGCCGTCCGTCCCGAACAGGGATCGCGGCGCTTCGCCGGCGCTATTCCCGCCGGCGCGACTCATTGAGGCACCACAGCCGCGGCTGCCTCGGGGTCGCGTATGCCGCGCCACATCACGAGGGCCTGGCGGGTCTCGACGACGTCATGCACCCGCAGGATGTGGGCGCCTTCGCCGAGCGCGTGCAGTCCTGCTGCGAGGGAGCCGGGCAGCCGTTCCTTGGGCGCTTCGCCGGCACTGAGCCGGCCGATGAAGCTCTTGCGCGATGCGCCCACGAGCAGCGGACAGCCGAGGCCGTGGAAGAGTGCAAGGTCGCGTAGGATTTCCAGATTGTGGCGGGCCGTCTTGCCGAAGCCGATGCCCGGGTCAACGATGATCTTGTCACGCTGGATCCCCGCAGTCTCGGCCGCGCCCACGTGTGCCGCGAGCGTGTCGAACACGTCGAGGCTCGCGTCGTCGTAGCGGGGCTCTCGCTGCATGGTCTCCGGCGTGCCCTGCATGTGGGCGAGAACGACCCACGCTTCGTGCCGGGCGATGAGTGCGCGGGCGTCCGGGTCATGGCGGAGGGCGCTCATGTCGTTCACGATCCGCGCGCCCGCAGCAAGCGCGGCCTCCATCACCGTCGCGCGGCGGGTGTCGACAGAAACCAGAAGGCCGTCGCCGGCGAGGGCGCTAATCACCGGGATCACCCGGCGCATCTCTTCCGCCTCGCTCGGCGCTTGCGAGCCGGGCCGGGTCGATTCGCCACCGACATCGATGATGTCGGCGCCGGCTGCGGCCATGGCGCGGCCGTGTGCGATTGCGTTGTCTTCGGCCGCGAAGTCGCCGCCATCGGAGAAGCTGTCAGGGGTCACGTTGAGGACGCCCATCAGGCGCGGTCGGTCGAGCGCGAGCCCGTAGACCGGGCCGCGGGACGCGCTCAGGCGGGCGTCGAGTTGTGCAATTTCGTCGGCCGCTCCCGGCGCGTTCTTCTCCGCCCAGCGAGAGAGCACAGCTTGTTGCAGCCTGACTCGCCGGCGCGCAGGCAAGCCCCGAAAGAGCACATCCACCAGGTCGAAGGAGAGCGCAGCGCCGGGGACCGGGTTACAGGGCCGCAAGTAGACGCCGCCGACGCGCGGCTCCGGCAACGCGCCTTCGGCGTCTTCGCTCTCGGTCTGTGTCAGAGGTACCGCCGGCATGGCGGCCCAGGAGCGATCACGAGCCCGGTTGCGGATGGGGCTCGAGGTCGGGCGGTGTCTTGCCCTTGCGCCGGCTGGAGGAGGGCACCGTACCGCGACGCCCCTGTGTCACCACAGGCTCGTCGTCGTCCTTCCGCACGATCGATTCGCCCTTGAGGACTGCCGTAATCTCCTCGCCGTTGAGGGATTCGTATTCGAGCAGCGCGTTCGCGATCTGATGCAGCGATTCCAGGTTGTCGGAGAGAATTCCCCGCGCATGCCCGTACGCCTCGTCGATGATCTTGCGGACCTCGAGGTCGATCTTGTGGGCGGTCTGCTCGGAGACATTCTTCTGCTGCGTGATCGAGTGGCCGAGGAAGACTTCCTGCTCGTTCTCGCTGTAGCTGAGCGGCCCGAGCTCGTCGGACATGCCGAACTGAGTCACCATGCTGCGCGCAATCTGGGTCGCCATCTTGATATCGGACGAGGCTCCGCTGGTCACTTTCTCGTAGCCGAAGACCATCTCCTCGGCGATGCGGCCGCCCATGGCGACGGTAATGTCCGCCTCCAGCTTCTCGCGGCTGACCGAGATCCGGTCGCCCTCGGGTAGCCGGACCACCATGCCGAGCGCGCGCCCGCGCGGAATGATCGTTGCCTTGTGGATGGGGTCGGAGGCTTCGAGGTGGGCCGCCACCACCGCATGGCCGCCTTCGTGATAGGCGGTGAGTCTCTTTTCCTCGTCGGTCATCACCATGGAGCGCCGCTCGGCGCCCATCATGACCTTGTCCTTGGCATCCTCGAACTCGATCATGGTGACGACACGCTTGCCGCGCCGCGCAGCCAGCAGGGCTGCCTCGTTCACCAGGTTGGCGATGTCCGCACCGGAGAAGCCGGGCGTGCCGCGCGCGATCGTGCGCGGCTTCACATCCGGCGCGAGCGGCACCTTGCGCATGTGCACCTTGAGGATTTTCTCGCGCCCCAGCACGTCCGGGTTCGGCACCACGACCTGGCGGTCGAAACGGCCCGGCCGGAGCAGGGCGGGGTCCAGCACGTCCGGGCGGTTGGTCGCGGAGATCAGGATTACGCCCTCGTTGGCCTCGAAGCCATCCATCTCGACCAGGAGCTGGTTGAGGGTCTGCTCGCGCTCGTCATTGCCGCCGCCGAGCCCGGCGCCCCGGTGCCGGCCGACCGCGTCGATCTCGTCGATGAAGATCAGGCAGGGCGCGTTCTTCTTGCCCTGCTCGAACATGTCGCGCACGCGGCTCGCGCCGACGCCGACGAACATCTCGACGAAGTCGGAGCCGGAAATCGTGAAGAAGGGCACGTTGGCCTCGCCCGCGATGGCGCGCGCGAGCAGCGTCTTGCCTGTGCCGGGCGGGCCGACCAGCAGCACTCCCTTTGGAATCTTGCCGCCGAGCCGTTGGAACTTCTGTGGATCGCGCAGGTATTCGACGATTTCCTCAAGCTCCTGCTTGGCCTCGTCGATGCCGGCGACGTCGTCGAAGGTCACCCGGCCCTGGCGCTCGGTCAGCAGTCGCGCGCGCGACTTGCCGAAGCCCATCGCCTTGCCGCCGCCCGACTGCATCTGGCGCATCATGAAGATCCAGACGCCGATGAAGAGCAGCAGGGGAAACCACGAAATCAGGATGCCGACGATGCTCAGCCCGCCTTCCTCGACCGGGACGGCGGCGATCTGTACATCGTGGGTGCGGAGCGTCTTGACCAGCTCGGGGTCGTAAGGCGCGTAGGTGTTGAAGGCGGAGCCGTTGGTGTAGTGGCCGGTGATCGTGTTGCCCTGGATCGTCACATCCTGGACTTGCCCGGCCTCGACCTCGGCCAGGAACTGCGAGAACGCGAGATCGGTTGAGGTCTGCCGCGACGACGACCCCTGAAACACCTGAAAGAGCGCCACCAGGACCAAACCGATGATGATCCAGAGCGCCAGATTCTTGCCGAAGCTACCCACCGTTCGGCCCCCGATTGTCCTCGCGTTCGCCTCCGCCCCGCGCCGCCGGCGGCGAGGCAATGTCCCGGCCCCGCGTGCCTTCCATACGCGCAGCCGCTGCAGTGTACACGACATTCACTGCACGGGCGATCAATAGTCTCTTCAACGCTTTCGTCAACTGTCTTCACCCTGTAATGGCAACACCCGGAGCGTTGCCGGAAGCCCCGGCGCCAAGGGACGCGCCGGTCGAAACGACGCCGAAAATTCCGTGGTCCCGACTGCGTCTTGGTGTGAGGTCCGCCTGAACTCCAAGTGGGGAGCGGCGAGCGGGCCGTCAAGGTCGAATAGCGCGGGCAACGCAGGCCGCGCCGGTGCCGGGATGCAATCGGTCGTAAGCGGCATACCTACCTTGCGTGCCATCGCGCGAGCCTGGGCCAAGCCGTCGGTCCCGAGTCGGCGGACGCGGAGGGGCCCTGCGCCGGCGGAGCGTCCCAGCGAGACGACGAAGCGGCCGTCCCAGAGCGCGCTTTCACCCGGCTTGATCGGCTGAACTGCCGAGGCCGCAACGGGCTCCCTGCATACGACGATGCGGCCATCTCGCTGCGGCACCACGCGGCATCCGCCAAGCGTCGCTGCCTTCACGTCATCGCCGAGCACCCGGGAGGCGAGTCGCTCCAGCCGCTCCCGCCGCGGCGGGTAGGGAGCGCCGGAGACCGTGGAGACGGCGCAGCCCAGTGCTCGCAGCGCCAACGCCGGCGGTGCCCGCCGCAGGACATCGCGATCCAGGGTCACGAAGCCCGCAGGTGAGGGGCGCGCGCAAGCGGCAAGCAGATCGATGCAGAGCCGATCCAGTGCGGCGCGGTCGCTCGCAGCGCGCGCCGCGGCGCTCACCAACCGCGAAGAGCTCAGCCCCTCTGACCCGAGCCGCGCTAATGCCACTGCCAGGCGTGGGCGGTCATGACGGGTATCGCGGTTGGTCGGGTCGTCAATCCAGGGCTGATCCCACCGGGCCAGGGTCGAGATCAGCGCATCGCGAGACACGGGAAGCAGGGGGCGAAGCAAACGGACTCCGCCGCCCGCCGGTTCCATCGCCAGGCGAGCCGGTGCCATGGCTGCAAGCCCGTCGATACCGCTGCCACGGACCAGCCGTTGAAGCGCGGTCTCCGCCTGGTCCTCCCGCTGGTGGCCGAGCAGCAGATGGAGCACGCCGGCTCTGCGGCACCAGCCGGTGAGCAGCGCGAGGCGCGCAGCCCGAGCCCGCTCCTGAATTGCTGAGAGAGGGTGTGCGCCCTTCCAACGGAGCGTTCGGTGAGCCGTTCCGCGGGCTGCGAACCAGCGCCGCACCTGGGCGGCCTCGGTTGCCGATTCGGGGCGCAGCCCATGGTCGACGGTCAGTCCGAAAGCCGTTCCTCCCCGGGCACGCGCCCAGCGATCGGCCAGCAAGCAGAGTGCGAGGCTGTCTGGTCCGCCGGAGACCGCAATCGCGATTCTGGGCGTCGGCTCGAAGGGGCCGAGCGGAACCATGAGCGCATCGAAAGCCGCCGCATCGATGGCTGCAGCGCTGGGATCGGTGCTTCCAGGTGTGACGATGCGTGGCGCGGCCACAGGCGGCAACACCCCGGCTGCGATCAGGGACAGTTCGCCTGGCGCCGTCCCTGCTGTGCCGCTCGGCGGATATTGAGCGGCGGATCGGAAAAAGTCTGGTCAAGCTGCGCGAAAGCCCGGCACGCTTCTTCGCTGCGGCCGAGCTTGAGGAGCGCCATGCCCAGCTTGACCATGTTGTCGGGTGCCTTGCGGCCCTCCGGGTACTGGCGAAGGTTGAGCGCGTAGGACTTCGCTGCCTCCGGATACATTTTCCGAGCGTACAGGCTCTCGGCGCGCCAATAAGCGGAATTCTGCGCGAGACCGTGCTCCGGGTTCGCATCGATAAAGAGTGAAAACGCGTCGTGTGCCTCCTCGTAGCGCGCCTCTTCAAGGAGGGAGAAGGCTGCCTTGTACTGCTCTTCGGGTGTTTGGGTGAAAGACACCACGTCGCCGTCGCCTGGTTGCACCTCCGGTACGGTGCCGAGGGGGCGGGGTGCTTCAGAGGGCTCGTACCCGCCCTCCTGCCCAGGCGCGATGCTCGCTTGCGCTTCGCCGGCGGGCGCCGCAGCGGGTGTGTCGACGGCGGGAGCGACCGCTGAAGCCGCCGGCGTCCCGCCCTGCTGTTCGAGGGAGGACAGCCTGAAGTCGATGTCTGCCACTAGCCGCTCGATTCGGTCTTCGAGCCGGCGCATCCTATTGTCGAACTCTTCGAATTGGCCGGTTACACGGCGGCGCCATTCCCTGGCTTCGTCGATGTCGGCCTCGAGTTCAGCCAGACGCCGGCTGTTCCGCGCCGCCTGCCCGCCGTCCGACTCCGCATCAGACGCCGACCCGCGCCGTGTTGTGCCGGCGTGCACCGTCCGCTCCAGGTCGGCAAGCTGAGCACGCAGGCTCTGGACCTGGCTCCTCAGTTCGCGAATTTGGGATCTGAAATTCGTGTTCGACTGAGCATCGACAGGCGCCGACGCCAGCAGCACCGCCACGGCTGCGAGCACCGCAAGCAGCGCCGCCGGCCACGCCGTCGCTGGCCTAAGCCGGCGGCGGCGAGCATCATTCAATCGGCCGGCCGTTCCGCCCCCCATCGCTCTTGCGGCTCCCCAGGCTCCTAGTCGATGACCGATACGGAGCGTCGATTTAGGGCCCACGCCTCGTCATTGTGGCCGAGCGCGTAGGGCCGCTCCTTGCCGTAGGAGACCGTTCTGAGCCGAGACGGCGCAATGCCCTGGTCGATCAGGTACTCGCGAACGGCATTGGCACGGCGTTCACCGAGAGCGAGGTTGTACTCTCGGGTGCCGCGCTCGTCGCAATGGCCCTCGACCACCAGCGCGACCTCGGGGAACAGCCTCAGCCACTCCGCCTGGCGATCCAGAGTGCGCCGTGCGTCCGCTCCCAAGACCGCACTGTCGAACTCGAAGAATACGCGGTCGCCGACGCTCTGAACCAACTCCTCCTGCGATCCGGGAAGCGGTTGGCTCGGATCAAGGGCCGCCACCGTCGTCTCTTCCTCGATCATGATGTCGGTGGAAGAGGCGTCCGTGCCCGAATCAAGTGATTGGTCGACCCCTGCGCCGGAGCTAGACGCAGTTTCCTCGGGCGTGCTTTCGCATGCCGCCAAGCCGAGTGCTAACAGAAGCGGCAAGATCAATCTCAGTCGCATTCACACGCTCTCCTTCATCATTTGGTGGCGGCGGGATCGTCGCCATCCCGCCCACACCCGGCTGGAATCCTGCCGATCCTCAAACGCCAAAGCACGGCACAACGCATGAGTGCGTGCCGTGGGGGCTGAGCCGCTGCCGAAGCGGCAGTCTCGTCGGATCGCAGGATGACTATAGCTTTGGGCCATTACTGGATCAACGGCGACCAGGCCGGATCGGAGGCCGCCGTGCTCGTGAACAGGATGCGCTCGTTGCGCCCTGTCAGATCGATGGTGACAAGCTCGGCGCTGTCAGGATCGCGCGAGCTCGAGCGGAAGAACATCAGCACGCGACCGTTCGGCGCCCAGGTCGGGCCTTCGACCAAGTAGTCTCGCGCCAGGATTCGCTCTCCGCTCCCGTCGGTCTTCATGACGCCGATCGAAAATTGGCCGCGATGGCTCTTGGTGAAGGCGATCAGGTCGCCGCGCGGTGACCACACCGGCGTCCCGTAGCGCCCCTCGCCGAAGGTGAGGCGGCGCACGTCGCTCCCGTCGCGGCGCATCACGTAGATCTGCTGGCTGCCGCCCCGATCGGACTCGAAGGCGATAAACTGGCTGTCCGGCGAGTAGCAGGGCGCGGTCTCGATGGCCGGGTTGTTGGTGAGCCGCCTGGTCCCCCGCGAGCGCAGGTCCATCTCGTAGATCTCGGAATTGCCGCCCTGCGCCAGCGTCATGACCACGAAATTGCCGTCGGGCGAAAAGCGCGGGGCGAAGGTCATGCCCGGAAAATCGCCCAGAACCTCCTGCTGGCCGGTGTCGATGTGGCGCAGGTAGACCTTGGGCACGCCACGCTCGTAGGAGAGATAGGTGATCTCCTGAGCTGTCGGCGAGAAGCGGGGGGTGAGCACCAGATGGCGACCGTCCGACAGGTAGCGCAGGTTGTGGCCGTCCTGATCCATGATCGCGAGGCGCTTGATCCGCTTGTCCGGCGGTCCAGTCTCCGCGATGTAGACGACCCGGGTGTGGAAATAGCCGCTCTCGCCGGTCAGCCGCTCATAGATCTTGTCGGACATGGTGTGGGCGATCGATCGCCACGCTTCCGCCGAGCCGCTCAGCTTCAAGCCCACCAGCTGCTGTTCCGCGAACACGTCCCAAAGGCGGAATTCGATCGTGAGCCGGCCGGGATCGCCCGGCACCACGCGGCCCGTCACCAGCGCCTGCGCATTGATGATGCGCCAGTCCTGGAAGCGCGGCCGCGCCGTCGTTCCGCCCGGCTCGCTAATGAAGGCGGCTGGGTCAATAGAGCGGAACAGTCCGGAACGCTCCAAATTACCGGTGATCACTTGTGTGATCTTGCGGCCGACCTCGGCATCCGCCTCGTTCGTGCCGGCCAGATCCACGAGCGCAATCGGGAGCGGCTCCACATGGCCGCGCGTGATGTCCACGCGGAGTTCGGCCTTGGCGTCTGCGGCGACACATAGAAGTGCCAGACAGAAGACGATGGCGGCGGGGAGGGGCAGGGCGCGGCGTATCGCCCGCCCGGAGTGTCCACTCAGTGTCAGCAATCGTCTCATCGTCGCTCCGTCGCTTCCCATGCGTTGATCCTGTCCAGGCGCAACGAGCGCCTTACACCGGTGGACTGAAGGTCATGGTGATGTCGCGCCAACCTTCATACTTGTCCACGTGGCGCGTCAAGGCGTCGAAGGGGCTGGCCTTCAGCACGGCGCGGCGGCCGCTCTCCGCCATCGTCCGGTAGTTGGCGCCGCCGTCGGCGTCCACGATTTCCACCCGCCGAACCGACCCGTCCGGCCCCAGCTGGATCCTCAGCGTCACCACCAACTCGCTGGCATCCAGGACGCCGGCCGGAACGCTCCAGTTCCGCTCGACCTTCTGCTTGATGGCATCGGTGATCGTCCGCCGCAAGGGCCCGGTGAGGGGCGCCGGCGCAGCAGCGTTTGGGGGCGGCTCATCGTCTACGCCTGCGATGCTCGCAAGCATGTCGTCGAAGGACGGCTCTTCGGTCTTTTTCGGCGGCGGTGAGGCCGCCTCGGGCTCTTCGTCCGTAAGGCTTTGCAGCAGAGTGTCAAAGCTCGGCTTCTTCTTCACCGGCGGTTTGGCAACAGGAACCGGCGGAGGCTCGGGCGCGGGCGGAGGTTGCGGTTTCGCTTCGGGCGCCTTCGGCTCCGGTTCAGGCTCCGGCTCTACGACTGGCTCAGGCGGAGGAGCAGGCTCCGGTTCCGGCTCGATGATTGGCTCGGGCTCGATTGCGGGCTCGGGGTCCAACGCGGCAAGAACTTCCGGCTCTGGTTCCGGCACAGGTTCAGGCTCCGGCACAGGCTCCGGCTCGGCGACGACCTCGGGTTCCGGTTCCGGTTCGGGCTCCGGCGCGGCTTCGGGAATCGGCTCCGGCTCCGGTGCAGGCTCGGGCTCGAGCTCTTCGGCGGGCGCACTCGCCTCGTCGGCGATCTCGACCAGGCTGACCACGATCGGTTGGTCGCTGGGCACCAGCGCATCGCTCTCGAAGACCTGCGGCAAGCCAAGCACCGCGGCGGCGACCACCCCCAAGTGGAGCAGGGCGGAGAAGAGCCAGCCGCGCTTACTCATCGCTCCCCGCCGTGCGCGGTTCCGTTACCAGCGCAAGGTTGTTGAAGCCCGCCCTGTTGAGCGCGCCCATGACCTCCATCACGCGGCCGTAGGCGATCTCCTGATCGCCTCGAATGAATATGCGGACATCGGGGCGCCGCTCGGTGATCGCCTGGAGCTTGGGAATCAGCTCATCCAGGGTCACCTCGGTTTCCTGAAGATAGGTGGTGCCGTCGCGGGCGACGGTGACCGAGAGCGGCTCGTCGTCTCCCGGCAAGGGCGGCGCGTCGGACTTGGGAAGATCGACCTCCACGCCCACCGTCAGCAGCGGTGCCGTGATCATGAAGATCACCAGCAGCACGAGCATGACGTCGACGAAGGGCGTGACGTTGATCTGGCTCATGGGCGGGCGTCGGCGACGCCCGCTGCGGCTCCGGCCGTTCAAGGGCTGATCCCATTCGGTCGCCATCAGCCCGCGCGCTCCTCAAGCTGGCGGCCGAGAAGGGCACGGAACTCGGTGCCGAAGGCCTCCAGCCGGCCGGCGTAGCGGTCGAGGTCGCTGCTGAGCTTGTTGTAGGCCACCACCGCCGGGATGGCGGCCACGAGGCCGAGCGCGGTCGCGAAGAGTGCCTCGGCGATGCCGGGCGCCACCACGGCGAGGGAGGTGTCCTTGCTCGCCGCGATCGACTGGAAGCTGTTCATGATGCCCCAGACGGTTCCGAACAGGCCGACGAAGGGTGCCGTCGAGCCCACCGTGGCGAGAAAGCCGAGATAGCGTTCGAGCTGATTGAGCTCCCGGTTGAGCGCGGCATCCATGGCGTAGGAAATCCGGCGCTGGAGACCCTCCAGCCGGTCTGCCGAAAGATGGGATCCTCGGCTCGCGAAGCGGCGCCACTCGTCCATCGCCGAGGCGAAGAGCACGGTCATCGGGTGGCTGCGCTGATTGGAGAGGTTGTCGTAGAGCTGATCGAGGGAGCCGCCGGACCAGAAGGCCTGCTCGAACTCGACCGCGAGCCGGCGGGCGCGGGCGTAGCGGAGGCTCTTGTCGAAGATGATCGCCCAGCTCCAGAGCGACGCGATCAGGAGCACCACGATCACGGCCTTGACGATGACGTCGGCCTGCATGAACAGACCCCAGAGGGAGAAGTCCTCGGCCACCGCGCTGGCGCCGATCTCTACGGCGCGGACAAGATCGGATTCCATGTCGTCTCCGCTACCGCCGGTCCACCGGCACCAGTTCTGAGAGTGCATGGCGCAACGGCACCGGCAGCCGCACCGCGCGGCCGGTGCGCCCGACGCAGCCGAGCTTGAGGTCGATGTTGGCCAGCAGCACCCCGTCGCGAATCACGCGCTGCTCGGCCTCGATATGGGCGCCGGCCACCGTGCCGATGCTCGTGCGTACCTCGATTTCGTCGTCGAGCCGCGCCGGTTGTCGGTAGTCCACGACGCAGCGCCTCACGACGAAGGCTGCGTCGTGATTCCCCAGCAGCGTGACGTGGGTGATGCCGGCGCCCCGCATCATCTCGGTCCGTGCCCGCTCGGCGAACTTGAGGTAGTTGGCGTAGTAGACGATGCCGCCGGCGTCCGTGTCCTCGTGATAGACGCGAAGCGGATAGACGTGCTCGGCGCCTTCGAAGCGGCCGCCCCGCGGGTCCATCGGTGTGTCCGCTTCAACGGCTGCCATGGCCTTCGTCCAACAAGGCGAGCTGGCGCGGAGCATCCTCCGGCAGCGCCAGACCCAGATGACCGAAGCCGTGCCGGGTCAGCATCCGGCCGCGCGGCGTTCGCTGCACGAAGCCCTGCTGAATGAGGAAGGGCTCGATCACCTCCTCCAGCGCGTCGCGTTGTTCGGAGAGCGCCGCGGCGATGGTTTCGATCCCCACCGGTCCGCCGCCGTAGTTCTCCGCGATGCAGGAGAGATAGCGGCGGTCCATCGAATCGAGGCCACGCTGGTCGACCTCGAGCCGGTTGAGCGCGCGATCGGCGATGGCCGCGTCGATGGTCGTCTCACCCGCGACTGCCGCAAAGTCGCGCACGCGGCGCAGCAGGCGGCCGGCGATGCGCGGCGTGCCGCGGGAGCGGGCCGCGACCTCGGCGGCGCCGTCGGCGCTCAGTGTGACGTCGAGAAGCCCCGCATTGCGGGTCACGATCTCGACCAGCTCGTCGACCTCGTAGAAGTCGAGCCTGAGCGGGATGCCGAAGCGCTCGCGCAAAGGCGTGGTGATGAGGCCGGTCCGCGTCGTCGCCCCGACCAGGGTGAAGGGCGGCAGATCAATCCGCACCGAGCGCGCGCCTGGCCCCTCGCCGATGATCAGGTCGAGCTGAGAATCCTCCATCGCCGGATAGAGAATCTCCTCCACCGCCGGATTGAGCCGGTGGATCTCGTCGATGAAGAGCACGTCGCGCTCGTTCAGGTTTGTCAGGATGGCGGCGAGGTCACCGGCGCGTGCAATCACCGGGCCTGAGGTCGCACGAATTCCGACGCCGAGCTCGCGGGCGACGATCTGCGCCAGCGTGGTCTTGCCGAGGCCCGGCGGCCCGTAGAACAGCACGTGATCGAGGGCTTCGCCGCGCTCGGACGCGGCAGCGATGAAGATGCGCAGGTTTTCGCGCACCGCGCGCTGACCCACGAAGTCGTCGAGCTTGCGCGGCCTGAGCCCGCTGTCCTGCCGGTCTTCGGGCTCCGCCGCGCCGGCGACGATGCGGGCCTCGCTCACTGTGCGAGCTCCTTGAGGCCGGCGCGGATCAGCGCTTCGACAGGGGCCTCTGCGCCAAGCGACCGGGCCGCACCCGACACCGCGCCGTGGGCTTCGGTCGGGCGGTAGCCGAGATTGACGAGGGCCGCGATGGCGTCCGCGTTGGCCGCACCACCGGCGACTGCGGGCGCCGGTGGTGCGCCGGGCAGGGTCTCGGCCTTGTCTGCCAACTCGCTCAGGATGCGCGCCGCGAGTTTGGGCCCCACCCCCGGGGCGCGGGTGAGGCTCGCCCTGTCCTGAGCGGCGATGCAGGCCGCAAGCTCCGTCACTGGCAGCGCGCCCAGAATTGCGAGCGCGAGGCGGGCGCCGACGCTTTGCACGGTCTGCAGCAGGCGAAACCAGTCGCGCTCCTGCTCGCTGGAGAAGCCGTAGAGGTGGATGTGGTCTTCGCGCACCACGGTCTCGATGGTGAGGTTCACCTCCTGTCCTCGAGGCGGCAGAGAGGCGAGGGTGCCGGCGGAGCAATAGGTGAGATAGCCCACGCCGCCGACGTCGACGACCGCCCAGCCATCGCCCAGGCTGTCGAGGACTCCGCGCAGCTTCGCGATCATCGGGCTGCCTTCGACGCCGCCGGCTCCGGGGCCGGCTGCCAGCGGGCGTGGGTGCCGGCCGCGTGTGCATGGCATATCGCGGCGGCAAGCGCGTCCGTGGCGTCTGCCGTTGCATCCCCGACACCGGGCAGCAGGTGGCGGACCATCAGCGCGACCTGATCCTTGTCGGCGTGCCCGGCGCCGACCAGCGCCTTCTTGATCCGGTTCGCGGCATATTCGTGGACGGGAAGACCGGCGAGCGCCGGCGCAAGCAGGACAACACCACGCGCAAGACCGAGCTTGAGAGTCGACTCGGGGTTGCGGTTGACGAAGGTCTCCTCGACCGAGGCCTCGTCGGGCTCGTAGCGTGCGACGATCTCTACGAGGCCTTCGTACAGGGAGCGGAGACGCTCCGGCACGCTCGCTCCCGAGTCGGTGGCGACCACGCCGTGGCCGACATGGCGCAGCCGGTTGCCAGCGGTCTCGATCACGCCCCAGCCGGTGCGCCTGAGTCCGGGGTCGAGGCCGAGAACGCGTGCCACGCCGCTCGCCCCCGCTCAGGCCGAGAGCTTGCGCAGGACATAGTCGGTGACATCGTAGTTCGCCGATACCTGCTGCACGTCGTCGCTGTCGTCGAGCGCTTCCAGCAGCTTGAAGACAGCCTCCGCCCTGTTCTCGTCGATGGGCACCGTCGTCTGCGGGCGCCAGGAGATCTCGACCCGCTCCGGCGCGCCGAAGCGCGCGGTCAGCGCCTCGCTCGCCTCGCTCAGTGATTCGGGCGCGCAGATCACCTCGTGGCCGTCCGTCTCGCTTTCGCACTCGTCGGCGCCGACCTCGAGAGCCGCCTCGAACATGTCGTCGCCGCTCGCCGCATCCGCAGGGAAGCGAATGATTCCAACACGTTGAAACAGGTAGTTCACAGAGCCTGTCTCGCCCAACGTGCCGCCGTGGCGGCTGAAGATCGAGCGGATCGTGGCTGCGGTCCGGTTGCGGTTGTCGGTGATCGCATCGACGATGACGGCAACGCCGCCGGGCCCGAAGCCCTCGTAGCTCAGCGTGTCGAAACGCTCCTGTCCGCCGTCTCCGCCCGCAGCCTTCTTGATGGCGCGTTCAATGTTGTCCTTGGGGACGCTCTGCGACTTGGCCGCCGCGATGGCGGTGCGCAGCCTGGGATTATGGTCGGGGTCGGGCGTGCCCTCCCTGGCCGCGACATAGACCTCGCGGATCAGCTTGGTGAAGCGCTTGGCCCGCCGGGCGTCTTGCGCGCCCTTGCGGTACATGATGTTGGCCCATTTGGAGTGGCCGGCCATGGGCTCTACTCAATCGCGTAGGGAAACACGGGTCGGTGACGCGAGTTGGCGGCGTCTCTCATTACCCTGCCTAAATGCTCATTGTGGCCAGATTGGGGCAGCCTCTATAGGGGTTGGTACTACATATTGTAGAGGTAGTCACCCCGAAACCCACGTCATTCAAACACGGGAGGCGATTGGCGAAGTGCGGGACTCAGAAACTCTCCGTCGTCCGAAGTTGGCCAGATATGCGCAAACTCTACGGCGGCGCCCTGCCTTCGGCTGCTCAAATCAGGCAGTAGTTTTGATTCTCGGCGCCAGGAACGGCTCTTGAGTCGATTCGGGCGTCGAATGTGACAAACCGTCCGCGGCGCGCAACGGCGAGTGCCAGCAGATAGATATCGGTGATCTGTCGCGGGCCTATCAACCGACTCCAATCCGCGGTGCCCGGGCTCAGCAGGCTTACCGAATCGGGCCAGAACTCGTGATGGGCGCTTGAGGTTGCCTGCCGGAGGCGCTCCGCAACGAGGGGTGCGGGCAGGTGGTTGGGGTAGGTGGATTGGGCCATGATTCTCACGCACCCGTTCTCGGTCAACGGGCAAGTGGCCCACCCCTCCCTGATATTGTCCCGCAGCCAACGTCTTGCGGCCTCGTGATGAAGGTGGTCGGCATCCAGCAGCGCGATCAGGACGTTCACGTCCAGTAGCGCCCGCATCAGTCGCCGGCTTCCTCGCGCAAACGGTCGATTAACTCGTTGGTAATGATCCCGCCGCGCTTGGGGAAGGGACGAAAGCCGAATTCGGACTCTTGTCCAGATTTTGCCCTTCCGTCCGCGTGCCCATGCGTCAGGGATTGGCGCAACAGGCTCGACATCACGTCACCCAATGATTTGGAGTCACGTCTGGCGAGTTCCTTCACGGCGATGAGTACGTCGTCGTCGATGTTCAGGGTCGTTCGCATCGCAGGTCCCCATCGAAACAGTATGATGCTGACGCTTCATGCATCAAACATCAACTCTGAATTGTGAGGCAGCTGCGTGTTTTCGCCACTCTGCTATCTGTCGGCGACCTTCACCGCGACGAAGCGGAGGCGCGTGTAGTCGGTTACCCAACGGCCGTCGGGGCAGAGCCGGTCGCGCGTGAGGGCGACGGTGCGCTCGATGACGGCCTCTGCGCGTCGCGGCGGCGCCGCGTCGGTAAAGTTCCGGCCGAACATGGCGATCCAGTCGGCGAGGCCGTTGGGGCAGTCGTCGAGCGGCGTCGGGCGGGCGAAGTAGCGGAGCTGGGTTACGTCGAAGCCGCCATCTTCCAGCAGGCCGACATAGTGGCTCGTGCGCGGGAAGTACCAGGGGAAGTCGACCGACTCGGGCGCCACACCTTCCTCGGCGAGCGCCTGGTAGAGCGCATCGGTGATGATCCGGATGTTGCGGTGCGCGCCCATCTCGGCAACGAAGCGGCCGCCGGGCCTGAGCGCACGGGCGACGCAGGCGATGACCCGCGCGGGCTCCTCCTTCATCCAGTGTAATGCGGCGTTGGAGAAGACCGCGTCGGCGTGGCCCTCGATGGCGAAGTCGCGCCCATCGGCATGCTCGAAGGTGAGGTCCGGGTGAAGCGCGCAGGCACGCTCCACCATCGACGGATCGCCGTCGATGCCGATGACCTCGGCACCGCGGGCGGCGATGTCCGCCGTCAGCTTGCCCGTGCCGCAGCCGAGATCGACGATCCGCTCGCCCGGTTCAGGCGCGAGCAGATCGATCATGTCGGTGGCGAAGGCGGAGACGAAGCCGAAGGAGCGGTCGTAAAGGCCGGCGTCCCAGGTCGCCGGATCGACCGCCCCTCTAGCGCCGCCTTTGGTCGATGGCTGGCTCATTCGCTCCTGCCGCCCCGGCTCAGTCTAGTCGTCCGCGGTCTGATGGTCGCGCGCGGCGTCCATCATGGCGTGGATCATCTTCGGGCGCGGCAGGGCCGGCTTCGGGTGCGCCACCGGGCTGTGACTGTGGCCGAGGCCCAGCACCGTCTCCACCATCTTGAGCGAGAGCGGCCCGGGATTGACCACGGGGACGGGCAGGTGCTCCGAGAGGTAGGGCCCGGCTTGAGAGAGCGTGGTGGAGCCGAGCACGATCACGTCGGCGCCCTTGGCGAGGCCCCTCTCGCAGGCCTCCTGCATCTTGGGGAAGACCTCCGCCTCGCGGCCCGTGAACAGCGCCCTCAAGTCCGATTTCGCCTCGAAGAGCTCGACCGAGGTGCAGAACTGGGAGATTTCGAACTTCTTCATCAGGTTCTTGTAGAAGGCGAGCCAGGCGTCGGTGTACTGCGGATAGGACGGGTCGGTCTGCGCGATCACCGAGAAGCGGGTGCCGAGGGTGAGGGCGTAGAGCAGCGACGACTTGCCGTTCGAGACCACGGGAATGTCCAGCACCGCACGCAACTCGGCGACGCCCGAATCGCTCAAGGTGTTGACCGTGATGGCGTCATAGCCCTCCTCGGCGAGCGCGATACCTGCCTCGAAGATGGCGAACTCGACCAGCATCTCATCGTGGCGGCCGAGGAAGTGCATCGGCCCGGCCTTGAGCGGCTTGTAGTCGAAGGTGACGTTGCCGGAGAGCTCGACCTGCTCCAATTCGGCACGCCTGTAGTCGAGGCCCTCCTCATCATACGGAAACGGCACGATCACTGCGGCGCGTAGCATGGCGATCCTCCCTCTGATCCTCGCTTCGTGGGTGCGGGTGCCGGCCCTACACGGGGTTCTGGGCGAGCCAGTCGGCGTATCTTCGGACGCCGTCGGCGAACGCGACCCGCGGTTGCCAACCGAGGGCGCGCGCAGCCGCGGAGACGTCGAAGCGTCCGTGGCTCTGGTCCTCGGGGTCGGCGCCCTCGCCGAGCGTGATGTTCGCCCCAGGCACCGCGTCGCGCACGGCGTCGACAATCTCTCCGAACTCCAGGCGCTGACCGCCGGTGATGTTGAAGGCGCGCTGAGGCCCGATTTCCTCGGCATCGAGCGCCGCGATCACGGCACTCACCACGTCGTCGATATACACGTATTGACGTGTGAAGCCGCTGCCGTAGGGGAGCGTGGTGGCGCGCCCCGCCTGCGCGTCCTTGATCATCTCGCGCACCACGCAGGTGGTGCGCCGGCGCGGTCCGTAAACCCATGAGAAGCGCAACACGGCGGCGTCGAGTCCGGTCTGAGCCACGTAGGCGCGGGTCAGGATGTCGCCGGATGCCTTGGTAGCACCGTAGACGTCGTCGGCCGCGAGCGGCGCGTCCTCGGGCACGGGATCGAGGCCCGCGGCGGTGTTGCCGTAGGCCGATGTGGACGAGCAAAACACCAGGCGCACGCCTCGTTGACGCGCGATCTCCAGCAGGTTGGCGGTGCCCGCGACGTTGGTCTCGATCACCGCGCGCGGGTTATCGCGGCCCAGCATGGGGCCCGAGACCGCGCCGCAATGGACGATCGCCGCGATGTCGCCGCTGCAGATTGCGTGCAGCTTGTGAACGTCGGTGAGCTCCGAATCGGTCGACGGAAACCCACCGTCCTCTCGTGGCTGGATGCGGTCGGTGCCGATGACGGTGCGTCCCTCCCGCGCGAGCCGGGCCGCGACGCCGAATCCGATCAGACCCGCCGATCCGGTTACCACGATTGCCCCCGACGCCATGGTTTTCTCCCCGCTTCGCCCGATCTTGAAGGGTGCGGCGGAGCGAGCGACCGCGTCAAGCGCCGCACGGATGGCGAAAATTTGCGCGGTTGGACACGTCGCCCTCGCTTGCCTCGCCTGATCCTTTACAATCGGCACCGAAATGCGCTTACGTCTCCCATGACCGCCCGCCCCACCCGCGACCCGAAAAAAATACGGCAAATCCTCGAGCAGGAGCGCGCCGAACTGCTTGCGCTGAGCGAGGCTGCGGCGGGCGAGCGACGCCCGGTCACGCTCGATCAGCAGAGCGTGGGCCGCGTCTCGCGTATGGACGCCATGCAGGTACAAGCGATGGCGCAAACCGTGGAGGCGCGTCGCCGCGCGCGGCTGCCGCTCATCGATGCAGCGCTGCGCCGTCTGGACACCGGCGACTACGGCTACTGCATCGACTGCGGAGAGCGAATTCCCGCCAAGCGCCTCGCCATTGACCCGACCATCGCCCGCTGCGTCGATTGCGCCGGTTAGCGGCCCAGCAAGATGGTCGCGTCCATGTAGAGGACCGCGCGGCCGGCGATCGAAACGCGCTCGCCCCGGTCCTCGCAGTTCATGCGGCCGCCGCGGGCGGAAAGCTGACGAACGGTGAGCCGCCGTTTGCCGAGCCGGCCCGACCAATAGGGCACGAGCGCGGTCTGCACGTTGCCGGTGACCGGATCCTCGGGAACGGCGTTCTTGGGCGCGAAGAATCGCAGCACATAGTCCGCGTCGCCCTTGTCCCCGGGCGCGGTCGCCACAACCCCGCGCCGGTCCAGAGTCGCGAGCCCCGCGTGATCGGGGGTGAGGCTCTCTATTTGGGCCGGGTTCTCGAACACTGCGATCCAGTCGGCGCCGGCGAGCACCTCGGCAGGCAACGCGCCGAGTGCCTGCGCCAGCTCCGCAGGGGGCGTCGCCGGGCTCGCGGGCTGGGCCGGAAAGTCCATGACCAGCTCTGCGCCCTCGCGCGCGACCGTGAGCTGGCCGCTTAGCGTCTCGAACGAAACGCTCTCCGTTCCCGGCTTCAGCTCCTCGAACACGACGAAGGCGGCGGCGAGGGTGGCGTGGCCGCAGAGATCGACCTCGACGTTGGGTGTGAACCAGCGCAGGTGATAGCTCTCGCCCTCCGCCACCAGGAAGGCGGTCTCCGAGAGATTGTTTTCGGCGGCGATGGCCTGCATCGTCGCCTCGTCCAGCCAGGCGTCGAGGGGGCAGACCGCCGCCGGATTGCCGCCCAGCACCCTGTCGGTGAAGGTGTCGACCTGAAGCAATCTGATCGTCATGCGCTCCCCTTTCACGCGAGCTAGACGCGTCTGCGACGCTTCGAATACGTGAGCAGCGCGAGGCCCGCCAGCAGCAGGGCCGCCGCGATCCACGCCCAGCTGCTCAGGCGCTCACCGAAGATTGCCGCCCCCCAGCCGAACCCCGACAGCACCACGATATAGCCGAATTGCGAGAGGAAGAGCGGGCCACCCAGCCTGAGGATCTCGAGAATGAGGTACCAGACCAGCGCGGTGACCACGGTGGCGGCCAGGATCGCGAGGTCGCCGGCGAGCAGCGGGCCGGGGAAGAGATAGGTCTCGCCGGTGCCGAGCATCACGGGGATGAGCACGACAGCGCCGCCGAGCTGGATGCCGCAGGCCAGTCCCAGCGAATGCGCCTTGGGCGGCCAGAGCAGCGCACCCGAGATGTTGAAGGCCGCGAAGCAGACCGGCGCCAGCAGCGCCAGCAGCAGCCAGCTTACCTCCGCGAAGGTCGGCAGCGTGATGCCCGGCACCACCAGGATCAGAATTCCGGCAAGGCCTAGCACCACGCCGCCGGTGCTGAGCAGCCGGAAGCGCTCCATGCGGAGCGACATCGCCATCAGATAGGTGCAGGTCGGCGAGAGGCTCGTGACCATGACCACGAGGCTCGCCGGCAGCTTGGGCGCCACATGGGCGAGCAGCGACACCGGAATCGCGATTCCGATCGCGCCGGCGACGAAGTAGAGGCGCAGATGCGCCCGGTCGAAACCGACCGGCGTGCGGGTCGCGAGACAGCCGAGCCAAAGGATCAGCGCAGCGCCAAGCGTGTGCCAGAAGACGTAGGCGAGACCCGGTACCCCGTTGATCGTCGCGAGCTTGTTGATCGAGAAGAGCAGGCCATAGAGCGAGCCCGCGACCAGGAGGTAGGCGACCGCGAGCACGCCCACCCGGGGCGCCGTTGCCGCGGCGGCGCTCGTCCGCGCTTCGCCCGCGTCGGTCATGGGCAGGATGCAGGGTGCCGGTGCGCGGCGGCGCGCTAAGGTCCAGCCGCTGGTCCGGGCCGGTGCGTACCGTTAGAGAAAGCAGCTACCACTTCTCGTGCTTGTAGCGTTCGGCCCAGTCCACGCCCTGCCAAGTCATCTGCGAGTCGGGCTTCAGGAAGATCAGCCAGCGCGGCTCGACCAGAGTCGGTTCCAGATATTTCGGTCCATTCTCGCCGAGATAGCGCAGTGACATCTCGGTCGCGACCTCGACCCACTTGCCGCCGGTATTGGGCTCCTCGACGATCTCGGCCTTTCCCTTGGCCATCACCTTCTGCATCGTCTCCCAGATGTCGACGCAGATGTGGACCCGCGGGTCCCGCTGGATGTGCTTGGCCCAGATGGAGCGCGCGCGCGGGACGACGTAATAGCCGCCGTCGCGGTACTGGTACCAGAGCGGCACGATGTAGGGCCAACCGTCCTCGTCCAGGCATGCGAGCCGGCAGAGGTGGGGCCCCTTGAGGAATTCGTCGACCTCTTCGTCGGTCATACCGCCGACTTTGCCGCGCCACGAGTCGTTATCCGCCATCCCTTCTCTCCTTTGACCGGCCGGTGCGCGGCCGCTCCGCCGAGGTCCGACGATGCCGCGCTGACGGGGCATGATAGCATGGTGTGCCGCGGCCATGCCGGCCGCGCGTACAACCGTGAGCGAGGGAGGCCCCGAATGCAGCTTGGCGTCGTTTTTCCACAGACCGAGATCGGCAACGATCCCGCAGTCGTTCGCGACTACGGTCAGGCGGCCGAGGCGCTGGGGTACGAGCATGTTCTCGCCTTCGACCACGTGCTCGGCGGCAACGCGGCCACCCACGAGCTCAGGGGCCCTTACAAGCACACCGACGCGTTTCATGAACCCTTCGTGTTGTTCGGGTTCCTGGCTGCTGTCACCCAGCGGCTCGAGTTCGTCACCGGCATCATCATCCTGCCGCAGCGTCAGACCGCGCTGGTGGCCAAGCAAGCGGCGGCGCTCGACGTGCTCTGCGAAGGGAGACTCAGGCTCGGCGTGGCGATCGGCTGGAACCACGTGGAATACGAAGCCCTCGGCATGGATTTCGGCGACCGCGCGCGGCGCATCGAGGAGCAGATCGAGGTCATGCGCCTGCTCTGGACCAATGAGCTCATCACCTTCGAGGGGCGGGACCACAAGATTACCGACGCCGGTCTGAACCCGCTCCCGGTTCAGCAGCCCATTCCCATCTGGTTCGGCGGCCATGCCGACGCCGTGCTCCGGCGCACCGCTCGGATCGGCGACGGCTGGTTCCCGCTCTTCGCACCGGACGAGGCGGGTGCGGCGGAGGTCGAGAAGTTCCGGGGATATATCCGGGAAGCCGGCCGGGACCCCGGCGAGGTCGGAGTCGAGACCTGGCTCGATGTGCTGGACAAGACGCCCGAGCAGTGGCGGGCGCACGCAGAGGGCTGGAAGAAGCTCGGTGCGACACACTACTCGGTCAACACCATGAACTCGGGTCTCGCCTCGCCCGAGGCCCATATCGAGAGCATCGCGCGGATCAAGGACGCGCTCGCGGATATCTGAGCCCGGCGGTATCGCGCAATGGACGAGGGCTGGGGGGCCGTCCTCGGAGAGGACGAGCGCGCCTTTCTGGAAGGCCAACGCGTGGCGCATCTTGCGACGGCGGACGGGGCGGGCATACCCAATGTCGGGCCGGTCTGCTTCGCCGTCGCGGGCGATTCCCTTTACATGACGATCGATCGCAAGCCCAAGAGTGGGAAGCCGCTCAAGCGCCTCCGCAACATCGCCGAGAACCCGCACGTCGCGCTGACCGCCGATCACTACGACGATGACGACTGGTCTCGACTCCGCTGGGTCATGGTGCGCGGCCGGGCGGAGATTCTGGAAAGCGGCGCCGAGCACGACGACGCGCAGCGGCTTCTCCGCGCCAAGTATCCGCAGTACCGCGCGATGGACCTGGCGCCGCTCCCCGTGATCGCGATCAGGATCGAGCGGGTGACGAGCTGGAGCGCGGCCGAAAGCGGAGGCGCGCGATGACCGGCAAAGCGGCGCGTCCCCGCACTCTCTCCCTCTTCGCGCTGCCCGGCATCCCTATGGTGCAGCCCGGCGACGATCTCGCGGCCTTGATCGCAGACGGTTTCGCTAGGGTCGACGAGCCTGCAGCCGACGGTGATGTCCTCGTGGTCGCCCAAAAGATCGTGTCCAAGAGCGAGGGGCGCTACGCCAACCTGGCCACCGTCGAGCCCGGTGCCAAGGCGCGAGAGCTTGCCGCGCGCACGGACAAGGACCCGCGCATGGTTGAGCTCATCTTGAGCGAGGCGCGGCGGGTGGTGCGTCACCGCCCCGGCGTGATCATCGTCGAGCATCGGCTGGGGTTCGTCATGGCGAACGCTGGCATCGACAACTCCAACGTGGAGCCGGCGGGCGCGGACGAGCGGGTGCTGCTGCTGCCCCGCGATCCCGACGGCAGCGCGCAGCGCCTGCGCGAGGGACTGCGCGAGAGGCTCGGGATCGATTGCGCCGTCATCGTGAACGACAGCGTCGGCCGCGCCTGGCGTGTGGGCACCGTGGGACTCGCGCTCGGTGCTGCCGGATTGCCGTCCCTGCTCGACCTCCGGGGGCGCGACGACCTCTTCGGCCGGCCTCTCGAAGTGACCCAGGTGGGGCTGGCGGACGAGCTCGCCGCTGCCGCCTCGCTGCTTCAGGGCGAGGCCGACGAGGGCATGCCCGTTGTCGTGGTGCGGGGCCTCGCCGCCGCCGGCCCCGGCAACGACGGCGCTGCGCTCATCCGCGCCAAGGCAGATGACCTCTTTCGCTAACGCCGGTTACGTGGCGCTCTCGGGAGGCGTCGGCGGCGCCAAGCTCGCGCTCGGGCTCTGCGACGTGCTGGAGGACCCTGAGCGGCTTACGGTCGTCGCCAACACCGGCGACGACTTCGAGCATCTGGGCCTGCACGTCTGCCCCGACCTCGACACGCTCACCTACACCCTTGCCGGGCTCGCGAACCCGGAGACCGGCTGGGGACGGGCGGGGGAGAGCGGCGCCTTCATGGAGGCGCTCGGCGCGCTCGGCGGCGAGACATGGTTCTTCCTCGGCGACAAGGACCTCGCGATCCACGTGGAGCGCACCCGGCGGCTGCGAGCCGGCGAGAGCCTGAGCGCCGTCACGTCGGCGCTCTGCGCGAGGCTCGGCATCCAGGCGCGCATCCTGCCCATGAGCGACGACCCGGTTCCCACCATCGTCGAGACGGAAGAAGGGCCGCTCGCCTTCCAGCACTATTTCGTGCGCGAGCGCTGCCGTCCCCGCGTGCTCGGATTTCGCCACGAGGGGGCGGAGCAGGCGCGGCCTTCGGCTGGATTTCTCGACGCGCTCGCAGCGCCCGATCTCGGCGCCGTCATCATCTGCCCGTCGAACCCATACATCAGCATCGATCCGGTCCTGGCGCTTCCAGGCGTGCGCGCCGCGCTCGACGCGTGCGAGGCGCCTGTGATCGCGGTCTCCCCGATCATCGGCGGGCAGGCGGTCAAGGGGCCGACCGCGAAGATGATGGCGGAGCGCGGCGTTGCGCCGAGCGCCGCCGCGATTGCCGAACACTATGCCGGGCTGATCGATGGCTTCGTGCTCGACGAAGCCGACCGGGACGCGGCGGCGGGGATTACCGCCACCGGCGTCGCGGTCGAGGTCACGGCCACGATGATGACAAGCCGCGACGACAAGCAGGCCCTCGCCCGCGCGGTGCTCGCGTTCGCAGAGAAGATCGGCGCGGCGGGCTAATCGAGCTCCACAGCGTAGGCCGAGGCGGGCAGCGCCTCGGGGATCAGACCCTGGGCCTGGAGGAAGGCGGCGAAACGCTCGTAGCGCGCGGTGTCCAGCGCCGCCGGCCGGAGCGCGAAGCGCGGCAGTGTGTCGCGCCAGGCGCGCTTGTTGAGTTCGTCGTCGAGCTCCTCCCGGCCACGCAGGAAGAGCTGCCACGACTCGTCCGGGTGGTTGATGAGGAACTGCACGCCGCGCTCCAGCGCGTCGACGAAATTGCGGAGCGCCGGGTCGCCCTGCCGGCTGGTGTGCGCGACGACGATGAGCTCGTCATAGGGCGGCACGCCCTCCTCCTCGATATAGAAGGCGCGGCCCGGATGGCCCTCGATGTCCATCTGGTTGAGCTCGAAGTTGCGGTAGGCGCCGATGACGGCATCGACCTGGCCGGAGAGGATCGAGGGCGACAGCGAGAAGTTGACGTTGACCAGCGTCACGTCATCGATGCTCAGGCCGTGGCGCTCGAGCATGGCGCCGAGCAGCGCGTCCTCGAAGCCGCCCACCGAGTAGCCGACCGTGCGTCCCTTGAGGTCCGCGATCGACTGGATCGGGCCGTCGGCGAGCACCAGCAGCGTGTTGAGCGGCGTCGCCACCAGCGTCGCGATCCGCACCAGCGGGAGCCCCTCGGCCACCTGGAGGTGAAGCTGCGGCTGG
>Ga0209543_1000188_pt1 | contig 90023 bp, 70 predicted proteins | sample MesohylFT_FD_187296 | JGI IMG/M metagenome (GOLD analysis project Ga0209543, IMG submission 187296) | Host-associated microbial community of the marine sponge Aplysina aerophoba from Gulf of Piran - sponge mesohyl, lysed by freeze-thaw... | ecosystem: Host-associated > Porifera > Sponge >...
TAGCAAAGTAACCTCTTCAAAGTACTTTCTCAGGCGCCCGGCAATCATTTTTTCGATCACGGCCTCGGGCTTTCCGGATTCCCGAGCCTGGTCGGCGAGCACGTTGCGTTCCCGTTCAAGAGCTTCCGCGGGAATATCGTCTTCCGACAGCGACATGGGTTTCGACGCCGCAACATGCAGAGCTATCTTGCGAGCCGTTTCGCCGTCCTCGCCTTCGTAGGCAACCAAAGCGCCGATCTTGCCGAGATTCGGCGCAGGCGAATTATGCACGTAGCCGACAACGCCGCCGCCTGCTATCTTTTCCATCCTGCGCAGGGATAGGTTTTCACCGACGGTCGCAATTTTTTCCGTAACAACATCATTGACGGGCTTGCCGTCAATCTCGCAGTCCCGCAGAGACTCCAAGTCGGAAGCTTCAAGGGCCAAGCTTAAAATATCGGTAACAAGATTTTGAAATTCAACATTTTTCGCAACGAAATCGGTTTCCGAATTCACTTCGACTATTACTCCGGCTCCGCCGTCCATGCGTATGCCCACCAACCCTTCGGCCGCGATGCGACCGGCTTTCTTGGCCGCCGTGGAAAGTCCCTTTTTCCGCAGCCAGTCGACGGCCGCCTCGGAATCGCCATTGTTTTCGACGAGCGCTCTCTTAGCGTCCATAATTCCCGCGCCGGTCATCTCGCGGAGTTGTTTGACCATCGCAGCTGTAACAGCCATTGGATTTCTCCCTAGGAAGTCGATTCTTTTTCGGATTGCGGGGATTCGGCCTTTTCGCCTTCAGTCGGAGTTTCCGCTTCCGAGTCTTTCGTCTCTTCAATCACCGGTTCCGATTCGAGAGAATCCGCGAGTTCGCCGACATCGACGCCGGCCTCGCCCATGTGCTTGGCCATTCCCGAAAGCACGGCGCGCGCGAAGAGGTCGCAGTAAAGCGCTATGGATCGCGATGCATCATCGTTGCCGGGCACGAGATAATGAATTCCGTCGGGCGAGCAATTCGTATCCACAACGGCGACAACCGGAATTCCAAGCTTTTTCGCTTCCGCGACTGCAAGAGCTTCCTTTTTTACGTCGATGACAAACAAGATATCGGGAACGCCGTCCATGTCGCGAATCCCGCCCAGCGACGCCTGAAGCTTGGCCTGTTCTCTCTCAAGCCCCAGTCGCTCCTTTTTTGTCAAACCCTCTACGCCCGCCGACAATTGCTCGTCGATCAGCTTCAGTCTCGATATGGAGTTTGAAACCGTTTTCCAATTGGTTAAAGTTCCGCCCAGCCAGCGATGATTGACGAAATATTGAGCGCATCTTTCGGCGGCTTCGGAAATGGGCTTCTGCGCCTGTCGCTTCGTTCCGACGAATAGGACCTTGCCGCCTTTGGAGACGACATCCTTGACCGCATTCAAAGCGGTATCCAGCATCGGCACTGTAAGCGTCAGGTTGATAATGTGGATTCCGTTTCGCTTGCCGTATATATATTCGGACATTAGCGGGTTCCATCGCTGAGTCTGGTGCCCGAAATGCACGCCCGCTTCCAGAAGCTGGCGCAAATTAAAGTCTGGTACTGTCATGGCTATTCCTTTCCGGTTTGTGCCGCGGCGGAACCGCATGGAGTCAACCCAACCGGCGGACACGCGAATGTCGCATCGCGCGCCCAGGTTCCACCTGAGAATTTCTGCTTGACAAATAATCCATTCGAAGCCCCGCCGCAAGTCGGAATCGGAAATGCGTCAAGAGAATCGACCTACGGCCGGAAATTTTTGCCGCGACCGAATGCGATTTGCATCGGTTCCGTGCACTGGGACTATATCGGCATGGCCGCTGCGGAGCATTCCGGCGACGTGCCGGGCACAATCGAGCGAAAGCCGGGCGGCGTTGCGCTAAACGTAGCGGCGGCGCTGAATTTTCTCGGCGTCGCCACGAATATTCTCGGCGCCGTGGGCGGCGACAGCGAAGGCGTCGAGCTGATCGAGAGCTTGACTCGTATTGGAGTGGGTACCGATCTTATCTCAAGAGTTCCGGATTCGCGGACGGACCAGTACATTGCTATTGAAAATCGGAGCGGACTGGTTGCGGCCGTTGCCGATACTCGGACCTTGGAAAGCGCCGGGGCTAGGATTGTCGAAACATTCAAGGATATCGACGCCTCGATTCGCGAGCAGGTCAAGGCTATAGTCCTGGATGGCAACTTGCCGATCGGAACAATTAACGAGCTAAATTCGATTTCAAAACCGTCGCGCGCAAAAATTGCCTTGGTATGCGCATCGGGCGCCAAGGCCGCTCGGCTAAAAAATGTCGCTAGCCGTCCCGAATCGACAATCTATTTGAACATTCGCGAGGCGAACAGTTTGCTAGGAGCAAGCTTTTGCGATGCGCGCAACGCCGCTGAACAGCTTTGCGAACTAGGATTCAATCGGGCCGTCGTTACGAACGGGTCGAAATGGGCAGCCATGTCCACGGCAAGGGAAAACCTCGCTTGCCTCCCTCCGCAAGTCGAAGCCGTCCGGGCCACCGGTTCGGGCGATGCCTTCGCCGCGGCGCACATTGCGGGCGAGCTGGCGGGCGCAAGCGCCGAGCTGGCACTTGAAAATGCTGCTTCATTCGCTTCTTCTTTTGCCGCAGGGAAAATAGAATTTTGAACTTGCCACTGGACATAAGCCCTAAAGTTGATTCCGCGCTTAAATCGGGCGCGCCGGTCGTTGCGCTGGAGTCTTCGATAATCTCGCATGGACTCCCCTGCCCCGACAATATCGAACTCGCCGTGGAAACGGAACGGCTGATCGAAACATCCGGAGCGTGCCCGGCTACGATCGCCGTAATGGACGGCCGGATTCGCATCGGCTTGAATTTGGACGAGCTGGAAAAGCTTTCTTCCGGCGACGACATAGCGAAACTAAGTCGTTCCGATATCCCGGTAGCGCTGGCCAAGGGATTAACCGGATCGACAACCGTGGCATCGACGATGATTTGCTCGCGGCTGGCGGGCATTGAAGTATTCGCTACCGGCGGCATTGGAGGCGCCCATAGAGGAGCCGAATTGAGTTTCGACGTTTCGGCCGACTTGACCGAACTGGCCAATAGCCCCGTTATCGTCGTGTCCTCGGGCGCCAAGGCCATTTTGGATATACCGAAAACTCTGGAAATTTTGGAAACCCTTGGCGTACCCGTGATCGCATTCGGTCAGAGTGCATTCCCGGCATTCTGGTCTCGAACATCCGGATTCGACGCGCCGCACAGGCTCGACTCGACCCGCGAAATTGCCGCTGCCTTTCATTTTATGCGCGAACTGAATCTTCCTGGGGGATTGCTCATTGCCAATCCCGTGCCGGAAGGCAGCGAATTGCCTTTGCCGGAAGTAAACCGCTGGATTGATCGGGCTTTGCTGGACCTGGAAAGGAATACTATGCATGGAAAGGCAGTCACGCCATTTCTTCTCGATCGCATCGTCGGACTTTCCGGCGGACTTTCCTTGAAGGCGAACAAGGAATTGGTCAAGGGCAACGCCGCGCTCGCGGCGCGTATAGCGCGCAGCCTAGTCCGGTTCCGCGCCAGTATTTCGGCGGCCCGCCGGAAATTTTAGTAGGATTTCCGCTTGAAGGCACAAGATTGAATGTGCAAACTGATGTTTTTCTTGCGAGGCGTTAATATTGGATCAGCCACAAGAACCAGACGACCGGAGCCGCCCTGTGAATTCCCCTAGATCCGGCTGGCTGCTCGGAGCTCTGCGCGCGAACTTTCTCACGGGGCTCGTCGTCCTAGTACCCGTTGGCTTGACCGCGTACATATTCTGGACGGCGATCGGCATAATAGATTCCTGGGTGCTGCCGTGGATCCCGGAAAGATACAATCCGTCGGCCTATATCGGCGCGGATGTCCACGGAATCGGCTCCGTCATATTTCTGGTGTTCTGCGTCGTCGTCGGCTATTTCGCCAAAGGTCTGATCGGTCGATGGATACTGCGCTGGGGCGAGCTCATCGTCGGCAGGATGCCGCTGGTTCGATCCGTTTACCAGGCATTGAAGCAAATCGCCGAAACGGTGTTCCAGCAGGGCGAGACGACGTTCGACCGCGCCTGCCTGATCGAATATCCTCGCAAGGGCCTGTGGGCGATGGCGTTTTACTCAACTACGACCAAGGGCGAAATTCTAGAAAAAACTCCTGATGTCGGCAAAATGATCAGCGTGTTCCTGCCGACGACGCCGAATCCAACATCCGGATTTCTTCTGTTCGTTCCGGAATCGGACGTCATTTTTCTAGATATGTCGGTCGAAGACGCCGCCAAACTCGTAATTTCAGCCGGCTTGGTCTATCCGGTGCCCAAGTCGAATGTTCCCGCCCTGCAGGGCGGGAACGAGGACAGATAGCTAGCGCCGCCGGTCGCCTCGGTCTTTGAGTTACGGGCTCGGCGAATCGTCGTGCCACCAAATGTCCGGAAGAAAGCCGGCCCAGTCGCCGTAGACCGGAATCGTTTCGGGATATTTCAGCTCCGACTTGTGCGCGAGGCGTGAAAAATTCGAGAACCAGACGGGGATGACGAAGCGATAGGACGTAAGCACCCTGTCGAGCGCCCGGACGCCCGCTATGAAATCCTCCTTTTCTCTTGCCTCGAGAATCGCGGAAATCATGGCTTCGATGGCATCGCTGGATACGCCCATCCAGTTGCGGGTTCCGGGAGTGTCGACTCCCTCGCGGCCCCAGTACAATCTTTGCTCATTGCCGGGGCTTAGCGACATGCTGCGTTGGTACCAAGCCATGTCGAAGTCATAGTTGTCAGTCCTTTCCCGGTACTGCGAACTGTCGACCAGCGTAATCACGGCGCTTATGCCGAGACGCTTTAGCGATTCGACGTATATCTCGGCTATGCTCATCGTATCGTGAGCTCCCTGCACGACCAGGATTTCGAATTCGAATGGATCCCCGTCGGAATTTTTAAGAATACCGCCGGAATCGACGATCCAGCCCGCGGATTCGAAAAGGTCTCTCGCCCGCAGTATATTTTTTCGGTTGCGTTCCGAGCCGTCCGAAACAGGCGGTTCGTATCCCGTAAATGCGTCCGCGGGAATCTCGTCCTTGAATGGCAGAAGAAGCTCCAGGACCTTTCCCTCGGCGGGTCCCGGCCTCGCGCCTAGGACTGAATTCGAAAAGTAGGTCTTTATTCTTGGAAGCTTTCCGTCATTCATGATCGCGTTTGTCAACTCGAAGTTGAATGCGTGAATCAATGCGTCTCGAACCCTGATGTCTTTGAAATTCTCGCGTCTTGTATTGAAAACGAAGCCTCGAATTCCGGATGGCCGCTGATGGGGGATTTCCGATTTAACGACCGCTTTCGATTCCACGGCCGGAAAGCTGTAGTTCGAGTCCCACTTGGCGGCGTTCCATTCCCTGTAGGTATCGATTTCGCCGGCTTTGAAAGCTTCGAACACGACTCCGCCATCGCCGAAATATTCGTAGACGATCTCGTCGAAATTGTGCCTTCCCTTGTTGATGCCCAGGCCCCAGCCCCAGTAGTCTTCGTTTCGCGCGAATCTAATGAAACGCCCGGGCTCAAATTCCTCGATGGCATAGGGTCCGGTGCCAATAGGAATTTCAAGCGAGCTGTCGCTAAAATCTCTTCCGTCCCATTGGCTTTTCTTCAGAACCGGGCGAAGTCCGAGAATTAACGGAAGTTCGCGATCCACGGTATTGAATGTAAATCGAACGGTTCTTTCGCCGACCTGCTCCGCGCTGGCTACTTTTTTCCAGGAAAGGCTGTACCGCGGATGGCCCTTGCTTCCCAGCGTTTCGAACGACCAGAGAACGTCTTCGATCGTTACGGGAGTATTGTCGGAAAACCGCGCCTCCGGCCTGAGCGTGAATTCAACCCAGTCTCGATTCGGACCGGTTTCGATCGTTTCCGCAAGGAGGCCGTAGAGCGTGAACGGTTCATCGTAGCTCCGCCCCATCAAGGTCTCGTAGACGTGGGATCGGATTTCCCAGGGCGCCCGTCCCTTGACGATCCACGGATGAAGCGAATCGAATGAACCGGATCGCCCGTAGGTTATGCTGCCGCCCTTGGGCGCATTCGGGTTGGCGTGCGGAAAGGATTCAAAACCCGGCGGAAGTTCCGGCTCTCCGTACATCGCAATTCCGTGCGACGGCATCGCGGACGCCGCGCCCATCCCGAACCAGAAAATTGAGACAAAGCAGGTGAATATAAGTGCAACGAGATTTTTTCGTGGCATTTTGGCAACAGCCCTCCTGTTAGAGTATGTTTTTTTCGAAAGTGCCATCCAAATTTCGAATTAGCACTTGCTAGCCCCCCCAATATTCGTTATGACAATCGCACTGCTCGATAGGTTTCTTGCCTGTATGAAACCTGCCTCAACAACTTAGCGCCCGCTTCGGCGGGCGTTTTTTTACGCGGCGCTGCAGCATCACGCAGGCATTTCACAGATGAAATTGACTTCAACTCAAAATATGGACAGATTGCAAGCCCCAATCCCCATATTTCGATAATTTTTCTTGTCGCCCGGCGACGGGCAAAGGATAGTTTAGTTCACTGAACTATCCGCCGCCGCCGCTTTTCTTGAAGCTGACCGAGATGCGCGCCAATTCCGATGCGATTTCAAGCGCGCCGCGCAATCTTGCAGCCGAGTCGGGCCAGGTCCTCTGGACGACTAATTTGTCCGATTTTAGCTTCGCGCCGCCCTTTTGACGGCTAATGTATTCGGCTAGGCCCTGCGGGTCGGCGAACTCGTCGTTGTAGAACTCGACGGTGGCGCCCTTGGGACCGCCGCTTAGCCGGAATACGCCGGCCAGTTTGCAGAGAGACTTGATTCGAATCAGCCTCAATAGAGTAACCGCCTCCGGCGGAAGCTTGCCAAATCTATCGATTAGCTCCGCCGCGAATCGTTCGATTTCAATTCTTGTGCGGAGAGTCGACATTCGTCGATACAGGTGCATGCGAACATCGAGGTCCGCAACATAGTCCGGCGGAATCATGACTGTTACGCCGAGATTGATCTGCGGCATCCATTCCTCTTCCCGCAACGCCGTTTCGACATCGGCGCCCGCCCTGATTTTCTTTATCATTTGCTCAAGCATTTTTTGGTAGAGCTCAATCCCGACTTCGGGAATTCGGCCGGACTGCTGCGACCCTAGAATGTCACCGGCGCCTCGAATGTCGAGGTCGTGCGACGCGACGGCAAAGCCGGCGCCGAGAGAATCAAGATTGCTCATAACCCGGAGCCGACGGTCGGCCTTTTCCGAAATTTTGCTTCGGCGATTGTACGTCAGATATGCATAGGCTCGAATGTGGGAGCGCCCTACCCGGCCTCTGATTTGATAGAGCTGAGCGAGGCCGAACAGATCGGATCGGTAGATGACGACCGTATTGGCCGTCGGCACGTCCAGTCCGGCGGCGACGATCGTAGTCGACAGCAAGACACCCGCCCTGCCCTCGAAAAACTCGGTCGTCCGCGACTGGAGCAGGCTCGCGCTCATCCTTCCGTGCGCTACGACAAAGGAAACCTCGGGAATCTGGTTTTCGAGAAACCGCGCCATTCCCTGGAGGTCGGAAATTCGGGGAACGACGAAAAAGCTCTGGCCTCCTCGAGCATGCTCTCGCAAAAGAGCCTCCCTGACCGTCACTTCGTCGAATTCCAAAACATACGTGCGTATCGCCAGCCGATCGGCGGGCGGGGTCCCGATCAGGGACATGTCCTTGATGCCCGAAAGCGACATTTGAATGGTACGCGGTATGGGCGTAGCCGTTAGCGATAGCACATGAACTTGCGACCGAAGCGACTTCAGCTTTTCCTTTTGCGCGACTCCGAAATTCTGCTCCTCGTCGATAACCAGCAGCCCGAAGTTCCGGAACTTGATTTTGTCTGATAGCAGCGCATGCGTGCCGATAGCGATATCGACCATTCCGGTTCCGATTTCTTCGCGAATCAATTCCGAATCCTTGGTTCCGACCAACCGCGAAAGATGCCGGATATTAATCGGAAAGCCTTTGAATCGGTCCTGGAATGTCTTGTAGTGCTGCCGCGCCAGCAGAGTTGTCGGCGCAATTACGCACACTTGCCAGCCTTCGAGCGCCGCGACGAACGAGGCGCGCATTGCAACTTCCGTTTTTCCGAATCCGACATCCCCGCAAATTAGCCTGTCCATGGGCCTGCCCGATGCGATGTCGCTAAGGACGTCTTCGACCGCGGTCCCTTGATCCTCGGTTTCCTCGTACTGAAACCGGGTTAGAAACGAACCGTAGGCATGCTGGTCGGGCACCATCGTGTTGCCCTTGCGAATTTCCCGTTCCGCTGCGACCTTCAAAAGGCTCTCGGCCAAATCGAGTATGCGCTTGCGCATTCTGGCCTTGCGCTCCTGCCAGTACGGCGCGCCAAGCCGGTCCAAGCGGGCGGTGTCCTTTCCGTAGCTGGAAATGAGATCTATATTTTCAACAGGCAGGTACAGGCGGTCGCCGCCATCGAATTCCAGTACGATGCAGTCGTGCGATACGCCGGATGCCCGAAGAGTCTCCAATCCCCTGTAGATCCCTATCCCGTGATCGACATGCACGACTACGTCGCCGGGCAGGAATGCGGCGGCATCCGCTAGAATTTCGGATACCAGTTTTTTCCTTTGCTTGGTTCGAACAAGCCGCTTCCCGAATACGTCCTGTTCGGAAATCACAACGAATCCCGGCGCGCTAAATCCGCTTTCAAGCGCCCAAGCTACTACGCAGACTTTACCGCCAAGTTCTTCCAGGTCACGAAATCCCTCGATAGTACGGATTCCATCGATTCCAGAATCTTCCAGAAGTGTTTTTAAACGGAGTCGAGAGCCGTCGGTCCAGCAGGCCACGACCACATTGGACTCTTTTCTTACCTCCTGAATCTTTTTAGAGAAGTGGTCTAGGCGCGTTTCGCTATCGCCGCTTTCGGACCCGATTGGAAAATCCAGTCCCGCACGGCCGCCCGAATCGATAATGCCGGGGCCTGGCGGCAGCCGGCCGGCGCGAAGCCGGTAGACTTTCCTGCTCGACAGCAAGCTATCGAATTCTTTAGGCTTCAGATACAAAAGCTCGGGCTTGCACGGAGGCGCGAAGCTTTGCTGCTGCGCCTTCCCGACCGCCTCCGTTCTCGCCTCATAGCGCGACAAGACAAGATTCCATCTTTCTTCGCGAAGAAATTCATCCCGTTCGTCGAAACTGATTCGAGCGTTCGGCAAATAATCGAATATCGTTTCCAGTCTCTCGTAAAAGAGCGGAAGCCAATGCTCGATGCCTTGCGCTCGCTTGCCTTCGGATACCGATTCGTAAAGCGTGGCGCCTAAAGGCGAAGTTCCGAATTCGGCCCTGTACCGCATCCGAAACCTCGCTACCGATTCTTCATCCAGAAAAAGTTCGGAACCGGGCGCCAATTCCAATTCGCTCAGCTTTCCCGTCGTCAGCTGCGTCTCGGGATCGAATACGCGAATTCCGTCCAGGATGTCGCCGAAAAAATCCAGCCTGCCCGGGCTCGTCCAGCCAAGAGGAAACAAATCGATTATGCCGCCTCGAACTGCGAATTCGCCGGGCTCCATTACCTTGGAACGACGGCAATAGCCCGATTCAGCTAGTCGTTCCAAAAGAGCATTTCGATCGATCCTTTGCCCGATCGATGCGAAAAAGCTGCGCTGCCGGATCGCTTCTTTTGGCGGCAAATACTGCGTCGCCGAATTTACTGTCGCCAATACGACCATCGGCCCGGAAATCATGCCGTTCGCAAAGCCGGCGAGAAATGAAAGGCGATTGGACGCGATCTCGGCTCTCGGCGAAATTCGATCGAAGGGCATGCAATCCCATGCAGGAAAGGAAATCACCGGGCATCCCGGGGAAAAGAACTTTATTGCGCTCTGTATCTGCGAAACCCGCCTGTCATCCTTGGCGATATGAAGAATAGGTCCGCCGTGGTCGTTCGCCCAGTTCGCAAGCAGCCGGCCGTCAAAACCCTCGGGAGCGCCCCCAACTATTATTTCTCGAATGCTAGTAGAATCAGTTTTCATCATTGCGCCTTGCTAGCTAGGCGCCAGGCTATAATTGTCAACATCAACCAATCGCCGGAATCCAATTAATCCTGTTTGGGAGACAGGTGATGCTGTCGGATATTGAATTCCCTCAAGTGTAAATCGACTGCAATTCGCCCAAACTGCTGCAGAATGAGTCAATTAATGCACAAAAGTTAGGCGGATAATTTAACACAAATTATGCATCTCTGATTAAGCGCAACTTTAACGACTCCAAGTCGTATTAGCATTGTATTTCAACAATTTACTCTCGAGTATTTGGGCACTTTTCTTCACTCCGTGTAAAACTTGTTAAATCGACCGCCTCCAAAATTTGCTAAATGCCCAAGTTCGTCGCAATCCGTTGACGCGACCGTCGGCCGTCCGCACAATTTTTAATCCAAATTGTCAGAAAGTTAATAGGATATATTAAAGAATTTGTCACATGCTAACGAAAATTCTCGATTGCCTAGCATGCCCGAATTGCGTAACCGCCTCGTTTTTCCTTGAGACTTGATTTGACCTTAAAGAAATGCGATTTGGCTCAAATTTGGACTGATGCGCGGAAAATCAATAAGTTAATTATAATTTTTGCGAGTCTATTTTAGTTGCGGGCCGAACCTGAATTTTTTTGATAGTTGCCGAAATCCCTGCGTTCCGCTTCAAGCGGATCATGTTTGCGTATTCGCCCCGGGATAGGTTAATTGTCTTAAAAATTGCTTTAACCGGAACTGCCTAATGCCGTCCAATTTTCCCATGGCCCGCGCCCGTCGACTGAGGCGAACAGCGGCTCTTCGCGATCTTGTCCGCGAGAATTCGCTTGTTCCGGCAGATTTAATTTGGCCGATTTTCATTTGCGAGGGACGCGGAATTTCCGAAGGCGTTTCATCGATGCCAGGCGTTGCCCGGATGTCGGTAGATCGCGCTATCGAGGCCTTGAGGCACGCATTCGATCTCGGCATAACTACCGCAGCGCTTTTTCCGTATGTCGAAAGAGAAAAAAAATCATCCAATTGCGAGGAAGCGTGGAATCCGGATAATCTGGTAAACAGGGCAACGAGACAAATTAAATCGGCGTTGCCCGATATGGCCGTACTGGTTGATGTCGCGCTTGATCCATACAATGCCGACGGGCATGACGGCCTGCTGCGCAATGGCGAAATCCTGAATGACGAAACCGTCGAATGCCTAGTAAAGGAAGCGATATCCCATGCCGAGGCGGGAGCCGATATTCTAGGGCCGTCCGACATGATGGACGGGCGAATCGGCGCCATTCGAAAATCGCTTGAAAACCATAAGTTTCAAAACACGGCCATAATGTCTTATTCAGCCAAGTACGCGTCGGCATTCTACGGACCATTCAGAAATGCGGTTGGCTCCGGCGAGCTCCTGCGCGGCGACAAAAAATCGTATCAAATGGATCCGGGCAACTCCATCGAAGCGTTGCGCATGGTCCAGCGCGATATTGCCGAAGGCGCCGACATCGTGATGGTCAAGCCCGGCATGCCCTATCTAGACATTTGCCGACTCGTCGCATCGTCCGTTTCGGTTCCTACTTTCGCCTACCAAGTCTCGGGCGAGTATTCCATGCTTCAAGCGTCTTCCCTGAACGGATGGATCGAACTCGATGCCGCGGTGGCGGAAAGCCTGCTGTCTTTCAAGAGAGCCGGGTGCCGGGGCATTTTGACTTATTTCGCTGTCTACGCCGCTGAAAAAATTTTAAAAAACAATTAATTAGTTAGGGTATTTTATACGCTTAACTAGCCAAAGCACCGTCCGGTCTATGCCTGCCTGGTTTCTATACATCGGACTTCCGCAGAGTCGGGTCGGGTTTCCTTGCTGCGAAGAACATGGCGCGGGCCACGCGCTACGGGCTGGCGTTGATCTTCGGTATTGGCTTCCGCGGGCGGCCCGGCCCGCGCCCGGTCTTGTTGCTTCCTAGATTGGTAGTTGTGCATCCATCCATGAGCTGCAAGGCTTGATCCGGACGGGGGTCGCATTTTCGTTTCGGCATTGCCCAACCCCTAGTTTGAGTGATCTTTGAAGAATTTGATCCACGATTTTGCCGGGATCCCTCGCACCGACTCGTTCATCATCGGATTTATGTAGTCATTCATAATTCCGTAGCGCGCCAACCTTCCAAAATTTCCGCCTGAATCATTGTTCGCCTTGTCGGAAATGCGGTCGCCCTTCGCCGGGAAGGGGCTGACATTGTCGGGTTCCGCAATCCCGGTGTCACTCGTGGAGTTGCGTTCATGCTGCCAGTAATAGTTGCGCTTCTCTGCACAATAAAGTGCGGGCCGGACAAATGGACGCATGAGCATGGGAGAGCCTGCCAGAACATTCGATAGCACCCAAGGGACGACAACCAGTAGGTCCCATGGATTGCAAACCGCTCGCGTCGCCGTGAAGCGGTAAGTTGGAGCCTCCTCCTTGGACAGGAGATACCAGCCCTTCAACTCTATACCCATGAGCGGTTCTATTCCGTTGTCCACCGATTGCAGTCGAACATCAGGAAAAGTCTGCGGCTGACGTACAAACGAGTATGTCTGATACTTGGACTCCGGATCCCAAACAGGCCGCAGATCATTAAGGGTCTGAACGACGGATTCCTCAATCGTTGCCGCAAGCGGTGCATTGAGCGTGAAGATGTCTGTTGCGAGCAATCCCTCGATCGATGTTGACGTGGTGAAGTGGCTCGGTACCGAGAAAAGTGCGCGCCTGATCCGATTCCAGAGCCAGTAGTGTTCCCAATTGGAAGGTTCGGCCGGTCGGGGCGCATCAGGCATCCGCAAGCCTCTTGATCGCGGCATGAATGAATTCCGGTATGATTTCCGCGCTTCGGCAGGCCCTCCCGGAACGCCACGAACTCAAAGCGGCAGGGCACAAACCGCCGAATGGTTCCCAAACCATATCGCCCGGGTCAGTACAAATCCCGATAGTCATGTCCACAAGCGCAAGAGGCTTCTGGCTGCCATGAAGGCTCTTGAACTTCCAGCGCATCGCCGTTCGTTCGCCGTTGACCCGCTCGGATCCTCCAACGTGCGGGTGTTGCCAAACGTTTGTTTTCCCGACCGGACAATTGAACTTGGCGCGTTGCCGCGACCATTCAGATGCCGTGAACGAGCGAATGCCGTCACCACTGAAATAGGGACGTCCAGCCGGATTTCCATGGGCGTTAGCGTAGCGGGCCAACGCCGCGAATGCGTCGGGAGGCGGATAATACCAGAGATGGTCCGCCGTGAGGTACTTCCGGGTTGCAGCATTGGCGACCCCGCATGCCTCATTGGCCAGGCGGAGCGGCAGTCCGGAGCGCATCCATTCACTCCGCAGCCATGCCTGCATTGTCATTCCGTCAAATCTTGGCGCCTTTACGTATTGAACACATACCTCCGTTGTGACCGGCAGTTTCCGAAGGGTCCTTGTATTGGCATTGCCGGCAATGTGACCCAAGCCCTTGTCCCAGACATGGCAACTCCGATATTCCCAACCGAATGATTGAAGCCTGGGGTGTACCGTTGCCCATCCCAGTTCCGTGTTCCAGAACCAAAGCGTTGTCTGCGGTGTCGCCTTTTCTGTCCATGCGCGAATGTGCGGAGTGTACCACTCCGCCAAACCGTCCGTTCCCGTCAAGTCTCCTGGATATCCGCCAACACCATACGGACCATCGCAAATTATGCAGACCGGCTCGGGCCATTCAAGGTAGAAGGATTCGGCAGGACCGAAGCAAACTTCTACCACTCCGCGCCGGAAACGGTTTTGTTCAATCCGCTCTGCCCCTGAAGTAGCATCCTGGTCATGAACAATTGTCGGCACAACGTTCATCGCCTCGCTCCTGACGGCAAGCCATTGTCGGCTATGAGTTCACTGTAGCGGAGCCGCTTGCCGACCATGCCCTGCGCCAAGACGGTCATCGGGGTGATGGTGTCAAGATCCCGGATGTTGTGCCTTCCTGCAAATTCCTGAACGTAGCGGTTGAGGTGCTTCGGCGACATCTTGTGGAATGTGCCACGATAACCGCGCTAGAGCAACGCCCAAATGGACTCTAGCCCGTTCGTGTGCACCATGTCCTTGACCTACTGCCCCACCGAATAATTGACGCTTTTTTGCCTGAATCCCATTCCCCTGCAGGCCGCTGCCCCGTCCGTTTAGACCGCTGCGCCTTCGTCGGCCCGATCGAATACGAAACCTTGAGGGGCCTTCCTATCAGCGTTCATCACGACCGCTGAACTGATTTTCCAGGTCGCACGGTCCTTTTCCGGGCGACGGCCGTCTTCCCGACCGTGCCGCGCCCGGCGTTCGGCTGCTTGTCGGCGTGCTTGTTCTTCTCCTTGCCGCCCATGCAGGTTTCATCAACCTCGACGGGACCGGGGAACGGCAGGTTCTCGCCCATGTCGAACCCCTCGCGGATGCGCTGCATGAGAAACCATGCCGTCGCCTGGCGGATGCCGACCTTCCGGTACAGCTTCATGCTGGATGTCCCCTTGATGCCCGTTCATCATGCAGAGGGCGATTGCCCACTTCTTCAGTCCAGCCTTGCTGGACTGCATCACGGTGCCGTGCTTGACGGAGAAATGACCCCGGCAGTCCCTGCAACGGTAGGGCATGGGTTTGCGGTTGGATTCTTCGCGGGTGTTGGCCGACCCGCAATGCAGGCAAAAGCGGCCTTCCGGCCAGCGTTGCTCCTCGAACCACTTTTCGGCGGCGGTTTTGTCGGGAAACAATTTGAGCATTTCCATGACAGTGAGTCCCTGCCTTGGCCACCGTCCGGGCACCTTTTGCGCCATGCGATTCATTGCCTTGGTCATGGCTAGCTAAGCGTATAATTCCCATAAATTAAAAGCCGCGGATAGAATCTAGTCTTCGGCCGATGAATTTCTTCGCGGCTTCCGCTCAAATCGCGTTGCCGTCCGCTCCCCTACTCTGCCGCATTGGCGAAAAACCCGGCATGCGCGCTCAAAACCCGGCGGATGCTCGCCCGAATCAATTCGGAATCGGATCGGCGCACTAATTCCGGGGGAAATTCGGGCGGTCGGGACCGTAGTGCTTAGCCAAATAGTCGAGGATGATCGATCTTTCCCGGTCCTCGATCGGCTCCATCCCCTGCTCCTCGGTCATCCAGACCAGCGCCTCGTCCCATTGCTTTCGAGTCAAGCCCTGCTGAGCCACGATCAGTTCCGAATGGCAGGGCGTACAAGCGTCAATGGTCTCGGACGCGCCGGCAGCCGGAAACAGGATGCCGACATCATCTTGATCCGGCAGCCGAGCGGCGGGATTTTCGAGAGAAACCGGCGCGAATTCGACAGAATTGTCGCTCATTTCATTCAGGAACGCGATAACATCGGCGCGGTCATTCGCGCGCTTCAGTCCGACGAAGCTCATGGATCCCCCTTTGACGAGCGCCGAGGGATTGGCCAGGTAGTCGTCGAGACGCCGCAAGGTCCAGCTTCCGCCGAAACCCGCCATCGCGCTTGAATACCTGAATCCTTCTCGAACTCCGACGAAAGAGCCGACGATGCCCCAGAGGTTCGGCCCAATTTTGCTACGTCCGCCCTTGTCGACCGTATGACAGGCTGCGCATTTGCGAAAAATCTTCTTTCCCCGCGCGGAGTCGGCCGTGGCGAAGCGCGCATCGAGGTCAACCGCAACAGCAGGGACCGCCAGCATGCAAGCGAGCGGCAGCAGCGCCGCTGCTAGGCAGGAACGCACTCGACCCAATGATCCCGCCTATCCGCGTTTATCCTACGCGCAGCGCAACTCGGTGCAGCGTATTGTTGAGATACCCCTTGGGATTCCAGTCGATGGCGAAGGGCTGCATTTCGCCCGCGCTGTCTGTCGCCCGCGCCCAAACCTCGTAATAGCCGGCCTCCGGGAAGGATGCCGAAAGGCGCCAGTTCTGCCATGCCCCGGGGTCGACGGGATCGTCCAATTCGGCCGCCATCCAGCTCTTGCCGAAATCTATTGAAACATCGACCGCGGCAACCTTGCGGTCGCCAGACCAGGCGTGGCCTCGAACCTCGACCGCCCGGGATGCCGAGCTGCCGCTTGCAGGCGCAGTAATCAGTGACTTCACGGGCATTCTCTCGATAATCACGAAGTCCTCCGTCGGAACCTCGTCGCCGGGCGCGACCGGGTAGCGCGGCACCCTGTAGGATGTGCCGGTCATCTTCGGTCCGTCATGCACTCTATCGCGGAGCTGGATTCTGTTAAGCCATTTCTGCGAGCAGGAGCCGGGCCACCCCGGCACGACCAAGCGAAGAGGCGCGCCGTTCTGCTTGTGGAGCGGTCCTCCGTTCATCGCGAACGCAATAAGTACATTGTCCGTCAAAGCCTTTGCGATGGGCACGCCGCGCGAGATGGGAAGCTTACCCTCCTTGCCGGAAAGATGGGTATCGGCGCCGTAATGCGCCGTGTATACGACGCCCGGCTTAAGCCCGGCCTTCTTCAGCACGTCCGCGAGCCTTACTCCGGTCCACTTCGAGCAGCCCACCGCGCCGAATGTCCATTGGTTGCCACGCGCCGGCGGATCGAAAAATGCCCTTCCATTGCCTCCGCATTCTATAGCCAGAGCCATGGATACCACTTCGAATTGCGAGCGCAGGTCCTCGATAGTCAACTTCATCGGGCGTTCAACGAGGCCGTCCACGGCCAGAATCCAGTCATCCGAAGAAATATCGTCCGGCGGCAGGCCGTTGTTGCGAATAAAGTGCCTGGCCGTAGGCGTAATCGCATCGTCAAGCAGATGCGGCGGCGTTTCGGCATTGATCGGCCGGTCGTTGAGAAGCGTCAGACCGTCCTTGCCCACAAGCAGGTCCTCGGCGGCAAAAGCGGCGGGCACCAGCTCCAGCGGCATATTGGCGTAGAAGGGAATCGCCATGCCCAGATAGCCGCCCGCGGCCGCCAGGCCGGCGGTAGTGAAAAATCCCCGTCGGCTCGTTCCTGGCTCAGGCTCGAAAAACTGCCGGTGCGCTTCAATAGGATTTTCTGCGAAGTATGCATGCAGTCCTTTGAATTCCCGAGATTCATTCTGCATTTGATCCTCCAAGAGTCGTTCGACGGCACCTCGCCAATCGTATTCGGCAACTTCTTAGCATCACCCGAATGAACTTTTGAAGCGCGGGTAACTGTATAACTCGGCTTTGTGCTGCAAATAGATTGAGGCGGTCCCCGGAATTGCAGAGATAAAGCTTTACGACCCGGACGGAAGCTGGCGCTTATCCTTTTCCGCAGCTTCCTTCTCCGCCGAATTGTATTCGCGGTCCGCGCGCGATAGTTTCCAAAATCGCCTAGTCGGTTGCTCGGCTGAAAAGGCGCGATGCCGCTATCGCCAGAAAGCATCGGGCCGAAGCGAAATAGCTCTTGCCGGGAATGCGGCGGCCCGCGAATTGCGGGAGCCGCCTCTGACGCTTGATTCCCCGATGATGACTCATACGATTCGGCGGTGTCGCCGCTATGTCGAGTGATAAAGGCCACGCCGTTCGAGATAGAACTAATCGAGATCGAATTTGGTCGCCTCGATTTCGGTCGAAGAGATTTCATGCTAAGATTTGAAGCGTCGATCGGCACAGCCGATCCCATGTCGAGGGCCAAGATTCCGAGTTCGGCCGGTTCGGCAATTTGCGCCTCGCTTAATCCAATGTTCAGACTAGCTGCGTTCCTGCGAGGGCCTGCAATCGCAACCGATTCTGAATGCGCTTCATTTTATTTTCCGTCCGGGAACGAGAAAAATTCCATGACAAGATTATAGCTCTAAGATATATGGGAGACATTGCAAATAATGATAATTCCGAATTCAGCGAGGTGAGCAATGACACACATATCACGTCGAATTCTTGTAGTTGGGGGGGCCTTCACTTGCATGGCAGGGCTTGCAGCGGCGCAGTCAAGGTCCACCGTTCCCAGCGTCAGGTTCCGCAGAATAGAAAGTCAAGTTAAATCCGCATTGGACTTCATGACAACAAAAATTCCGGGCACGCAGGAATTGCTCGAGCAGGCTTACGGCGTTTTGGTCATGCCGCTGATTACCAAGGCTGGATTTACATTTGGCGGAGCGTTTGGCGAGGGGGCTCTCAGAATCAAAGGCGTTACCGTCGACTACTACACGGCCGTGCAGGCGACTTTCGGCCTTCAATTCGGAATACAGCAATATTCGCACGTTTTGTTCTTTATGACGCCCGAAGTCCTTGAAGGATTTCGAGTTTCCAGCGGTTGGCAACTCGGAGCCGATATAGAATTTGTCGTGATCGAAGAATCGAACTTCGTTGGCGTCGACACGACGGCGCGGTTGCCGTCAGTAGTCGGGGTCGTATTCGGGCAGGCAGGTCTATTGGTTGGTGCAACCATAGAAGGCACCAAGTATACGCGAATCGCCAATTGAACCGATTTCCCGAACGAATGCGCCAAGAGTGAAACCGGCACAATCGACGAAGAATTCGCTAGACGCGGCACCCGGGCCGGATTCTTCGAGTCCGCCCGAAATCTACTTGAGATTCGTAAAGAAAAGACATGCCGTCAAATATCCGATGGACACCGCTAAAAATTATCCGATGGACATTGCTAATAACGACCCGATGGACACTTCGAATAACTGCAGTAGCGGTTTCATTGGGCATTTGCGCTGTTTTAATAGCCTATTATATCGCGTCGGGATCGCTTCCCGACTACGATGCCGACTATAATATCGACGGAATCCATGGACCGGTTGAAATCGTCCGCGACAATAGCAACGTCCCCCATATATTTGCCGCCAACGACGAGGACGTTTTTTTCGGCCTTGGATTTGTTCACGCGCAGGATCGGCTATGGCAGATGGCGTCCTTAAGACGCGCTGCGCAAGGCCGACTGTCCGCGCAATTTGGAAGCCGAGTATTAAATTCTGACAAGTTTATTCAAAGCCTGGATCTCTATGGATTAGCCGCGGCTTCCGTCGAAGATCAAGACGAGGAAGCATTAGCGATTCTTGAAGCCTATGCTCGCGGAGTCAACGCCTGGATCGATATCGTCAATCGAAACGGCCTTGGACGAGGCGCACCGGAATTCTTCCTGAAGAGTGCGCCGGTTACGCCTTGGCGGCCGGTCGACAGCATTGCAATATTGAATCTGCAAGCCCTGAAACTGTCCGGTCACCTCACTAGGGAAATCCTTCGCGAAAGAATCGCTAGAGTATTGCGCAAGGAAAAATACGACGATCTATTCCCGGATGAATCTGAAGTTCAGTCTTCTTCAACTTTCGACAGCGCGTCGGCCGCATCATTCCGGGAAATCCCGGCGTCTGGCGCCTACGCTGGAAACGACCCGCTAAATCCATTGCGCCCCTTTGAGTTTTCCGGTGCGTCCAACGCTTGGGCGATTGCTCCGGATCGCACGGCGGCCGGCGGATCATTGCTTGCGAACGATCCCCATCTTGACTTTTCAGCGCCGTCGATTTGGATGCTCGCCCGGCTGGAACTTGCCGGCGGTGGCTTGATCGGCGCAACCATTCCTGGAATGCCGGTCATTGTGGCAGGACGTTCCGACAAGATCGCCTGGGCGGTGACTTCGTCCTATCTGGACGACTTGGATACATTTGTCGAAACTTTGCATCCGAAGGACGAAAATCTTTACTTGACGCCGGATGGCTTCAAGGAATTCAAAAAGAAAAAGACGACGATTTACGTCAAGGGCGAGGATCCCGTAATTCTTGAATTACGATGGACGGAGAACGGCCCGGTAATATCCGACCTTCTGCGCGATGCGGACGAAGTTACGCCCGACGGAAGCGTAATGTCGCTGGCCTGGACGCTTCTCGACCCGGATAATTCGACAATGTCGGCTGCAATTCGGTTGATGAAGTCGAAAAGCGTGGACGAGGCTTTCCGCGCGGGTAGTCTGTATCGATCCCCGCCCCTGGTGATGACAGTCGTCGAAAAAAACAAAATTGCGATGAAGCTATTCGGCTCGATTCCGGCGAGGCACCGGCTCCACGAAACTCAAGGCCGCCGACCGAGCGACGGCTGGAAGCGCGTCAACAGGTGGATCGGCCTAAAGCCGTACGACGACAACCCGGAAGTCATAAGTCCCGAAAACGGAATCCTCGCAACCACGAACAACAAACTCGTAAACCGAGAGTTTCCGGATCACATTAGTTTTGACTGGGGCGACTCTCAGCGAATCAACAGATTGCGCAGCAAACTGGAAACTCAGAATACCCACTCTCGAGACAGCGTCGTCGAAACGCAGCTGGATACGATTTCCTATACGGCCAGAGCGCTTGTGCCGCTTTTTGCGCGAGAAATGTGGCACGTCGCAGGATCGGCGTCGGGAACCGATGCCGCCGCAAGGAAGGCGAAAATTCTAGACATGCTTCGAAACTGGACAGGCGAAATGAGCGAGCATCGACCCGAGCCGCTTATTTACGCGGCTTGGACAAGAAAGCTGTTCCAATTGATCGCCAGAGATGAGCTGGGCTCGCTGATTTTGAAATTCCGGCACCCCGATCCGGTTTTTCTCGAGCGCGTTTTCCTGGACCGAGACGGGGCCGCGGCCTGGTGCGACGTGATCCAATCCCAGGACGCTGAAACCTGCTCGGAAATCGCGGACATAGCGCTCAACGAGGTGCTGGACGACCTTTCGTCGCGGTACGGAACCGATCCAAGCCGATGGCGATGGGGCGACCTCCACGAAGCTGCGCACGACCATCCTGTACTGGGAACGCATCCTCTTCTCGCCTGGCTGGTCAACATCCGCCAATCCACTTCGGGCGGCGACAACACATTGAACAAGGGATCTACTCGCGGCAGCGGCGCTAATCCTTATGCGAATGTTCATGGCCCCGGATACCGAGGGGTTTACGATTTTTCCAATCCCGACTCGTCGCTGTTTATCATAGCCACGGGGCAGAGCGGCCATCCGCTGTCCAAGCACTACGACGACCTCGGTCAATTGTGGAGGCGGGGAGAGTACATTCCGATGGCGCTCGACCCGGAACTGGCTCGCGCATCTCCTGTAGGAATAACAAGACTTCTGCCTTTGAAAACCGACTAGGCCGCCCGAGGCCGAATCTATCTGCGCGGCTTCCGCATATCCTGTTCGAATAGACTAAATTCGCATTCGGCTAGCCGCATCACTCGTCCTCGGCGAATTCCTCGCCTTCTTCAATATCATACATGGACACGGGCTTCGAAGGCATGATCGTCGAAATGGCATGTTTGTAAACGAGCTGCGACTGACCGTCGCGTCGCAGCTGGAGGCAATAGATATCGAATGAAATGATACAGCCCTGAAGCTTAACGCCATTTGTCAAAAAAATCGTTACAAAGCTTTTTGATTTTCTAACGCTGTTCAAAAAATCGTCTTGCAGGCTGTGCTTGACGGATGCCATCACTCGTATCCTTCGATTTTGTTCTTATGAACTTGCTCTATTATTAAAGCGCCGCAGCCATGTCTAGATGCCAAGCACCAAGAAAAATTCAATGCGAGCGGCCTATTTTTGCTTCGCGCCGTCATGCCGATACTACGTCCGCGCCGTCTCGGCATGGTCAGGATTGCCAGAAATACGGGTTTAGCAGCGCAATAACGGCCAAGAGTTCCAGCCTTCCTATCACCATCGTCGCGGCAAGCACCAGCTTTATCGACGTATCGAGTTCACCGAAGCTGAACGATTCGCCAAGAGCTGCATTGGCGAGCGGACCGACCGTCGCGAGGGAAGAGACGGCAAGCGCAAGCGACGACTCGAATTCCATACCGAGCGCCGAAAGGCTCATCATGGTCGCCGCGATCGCGAGAACGAACAGCATGAAAAATATCCATGCGATATATGCGCCTTGCCTGCGCATTCTTCGTGCGCTGGCTCCCGCGCCGCTAACGGAAGAAGGATGCGTTAGCTTCGTCAATTCGCGCAAGCCGTGCACATAAAGGACGTATATCCGCAGAAGCTTGATTCCGCCGGCCGTAGTCGCCACGCCGCCGCCGGCGCACGCGAGGCCGATTAAAATCAATTCGGGAGCCTGAAGCCCCGAAAACTGCCTGGCATCGTCCCACCATGCGCTTTCGAACCCGGTAGTCGTAAGAAACGAAAGCATCGTAAAGGACGCGCCCCAGTAGGCCCGCAAAGCGCCGACCATTCTTTCTTCCATGCCCGGTTCCATAATCATTTGCGGAAGCACCAGAGCCAGCGGAAGCGCCAATGCGCAAAACAATGCGAATTTCAGTTCCGGGTCGTGCATTGGCCTGAATATCGGCGCGGTATCGCGAGCGGCATCGAAAACAAGCCTAGTCGCGGCCAAAAACAAAAATACGAACACGATGGCTTCGACCTGAAAAAAATTACTCCCGCCGGCTCCGAATTCAGCGTGCTGAATCCCGCTCGTGGCAATTGTCGACATCGCCAGTATTGCTCCGCCGATCCAGGATTCCCCTGCGAAAACCAGCATCAGCCAGAGAATCGCGGTCGCTCCCGCATATACCGGCAGCAGCGATTTCGCAAAATTCGCCATCCTGTTGACAACAATTGCGTCGCTTAATTTGGACATTCCAGATCTTGGATGTCTGCCGGAAGATCCGACGACTTCGAAGCCTCCCAGGTTTAGAGGCTCCAGAATGGCGAATGCGCTCAGCCAGACCAAAAACCCGCCCGACCAGGCGATAATCGCTCTCCAGAAATGGATGGTCAGAGAAATTTCGCCGGCATCGTCGAAAATCGTCGCTCCCGTTGTCGTCAGGCAGGAAACCATCTCGAAGTAGAGGTCGAAAAATCCATAGCCGGTCAGCAGGTTTCCGACAGGAACGGCGAGCAGCGCAGGCAGCAAGACGAAAACCGCTAGCAGCCCCGCAAGCCGCTGCTCCGCCAGCTTTTTTTCCGGCTGGCGCTTCCAGGTAGCGATCGCAATCAGAGCGCTCAGCAGCAGGACGATAAGCCCGTGATAGAAAAACACGCGCGATTCGCCGTGGTGCTCCAAATACGAGGCGATCCCGGCTGAAATAATCATCGAAAATCCGGTCCAGCCGAGAACCACGACTAGAAATGGGAGGCTAGTCCAGGTTCGCATCCGTCCTAAGAAGTTCCACAACCGCCCCGACATCGCTTGCCGTCGAGAAAAAAACGACGGTGTCGCCGGCGTCGAATTTGGTATCCGGCATGACGGGATGGAGCTTGCCTCCCTTGTTGATGGCGCCCAATAGCGCGCCTTCCGGCAATTTCGCGGCGCGAAGAGTCTTCCCTTGAATTTTGGAGCCGGCCTCGACTTCCAGTTCGATTATTTCGGCTTCCGCGTCGCCGATGGAGTAGATCGAGCCGATTCCGCGCGTCCTAATGTGGGGAAGAATCGACGAAACTGTCGTGGAGCGCGGGTTTAGAATCGCATCGATGTCCAATTGGCGCTTAAGCGATTCCAGCGACGGCTCGTTTACCAAGCTGATTGCGATCAGGTTGCCGCCCGCGGTTTTAGCCCGAGTGGCGGCTAGCAGGTTGGTCTTGTCGTCGGCGGTCACCGCGATCACGGCATCCGCGCCCGATACATTCGCCTCGTCCAGAATCTCGGCATCCAACCCGTCGCCGTGCAGAACAATGGTTCGCGTTAGCATGTCGGCGGCGTTTTCGGCTCTCGTTCGATCCAGTTCTATGACCTTGGCCCGAATCTTGTTGCCCCTTGAATCCAGCGCCTTGGCGATAGCCAAGCCGATGTTGCCTGCGCCGATAACGATGACGCGTTCGCACGCTTCCGTCTTTCTGCCGAATATCTCAAGCGTTCGATTCAGGTCGCTCGCGGCCACGAACAAATAAATGTCGTCGCCGACAAACATCTGGTCTTCGGGCGCCGCGGCCCGCAGGGTTCCGCTCCTTCGATACCCCACCACAACCGCCATGAGGCCAATGAAGAGTTCGGATAGCTGCCGCAGGGGCGTGTTGACCACCGGACAGCTATCGTCCAGGTTGATCGCGACCATCAGCGCCTGGGAATCGAGAAAGCTGCGCCTGTCAAACACCGTCGGCGTTTCGAGAAGCCTGAGGACGGCCTGAGCAATTTCGTATTCGGGAGATATTACGACATCGACGGGGCTGAAACTTCCCGCCGCGAAAAACTTGCCGAACTGAGGGTCGCGGATCCGGGCGATTGTACGCGCCTTCGAACCGAGACCCCGGGCCACCATGCATGCAAGGACGTTGACCTCGTCCGTAGAGGTTGCGGCGATTACTACATCCGCTTTCGCGGCTCCCGCCTTCACTAGTACGTCGGGGTGCGATGCGTTCCCCGCTATTCCTCGAACGTCGAGTTGGTCGGTGGTAAGGCGAACGAGATCGGCGTCATGGTCGATTATCGTTAAGTCGTATTCCTCGGCGGAAAGGTGCTTGACGATCTGCCCGCCGACTTGGCCGGCGCCGCAAACGACAATTCTCATCCCTGCTGTTCCTCGGTCAAGTCCTCGCCGAGCTCGTCGCCTACGATCGCCACGCGGGATCCTGCGGACTTCAATGTCGTGATGCCGAGCCCCTTCAGCTTTCGATGCAGCGCGGAGCGCTCCATCCCGACATGCTTGGCAGTTTCCGAAATGTTGCCCGAATACCTGTTGATCTGGCTAATAAAATATTCTCTTTCGAATATTTGCCGCGCTTCGCGAACCGGCATGGCCAGCAAATTCGCGGGCAAAAGCGTTTTTCGGTAGCCGTCGGCGCCGGAATGGGCGGATTCGATTTCCTGTTCGTCGATCGGCTCTGTCCTAGGACCTAGAATCAGGGCTCGTTCCACCGTGTTCTTGATCTGCCTGACGTTGCCCGGCCATGACATCGACGACATGGCGACCTTCGCTTCCGGCGTCAGCAATCGGTTTGGCAGCCCTGAAAACTTGTGGAATTCCATAATGAAATGTTCGGCGAGCTCCGGTATGTCGCTGCTACGCGCCGCGACTCCGGGAACCTCGATATTGACGACGTTGAGCCGATGATAGAGGTCCTCTCGGAATCGGCCGTGCTTGCACTCGCCGATCAGGTCCCTGCTGCTACTCGAAATAACTTTGCAGTCGATTCGCACGTCATTGACGCCTCTAGCTCTCTGATACTTGCCCTGTACGAGCATGCGCAGCAATTTCGTCTGAACGTTCATGGGCAGATCGGCGACTTCGTGAAAATAAAGTACGCCTCGATGCGCCGATTCAATAAGGCCCGGCGCGATTCCGCTGCCCGGAGATTCCGCTCCGAAAATAATTTCTTCGCACTTTTCAAGGTCGACGGACGCAAGGTTGACGGATACAAACGGCGCCTCGTTCCTAGGGGAGCGCGCGTGCACGAATCTCGCCGCGGTCTCCTTTCCAGAGCCGGCGGGGCCCACGAGCAGGACGCGGCAGTTGTTTGTCGCGACTTTTTCCAAGTTCTGGCGAAGAAACGACATTGCGGAGGACGATCCGATCATCTCGGCGGGTGCGGAGTGCCTGGATTTCAATGCGGCGTTTTCGCTGCGCAGGCGCGACGTCTCCAGCGCTCGCTTGGTTACGGAAAGCAGCGGATTTCTCCGAAATGGCTTTTCAATATAGTCGTGGGCGCCGAATTTCATTGCATTCACGGCGACTTCAAGACTGCCGTGCCCAGAAATTATGACGACGGGGATATCCGGGTCGTTCTGCTTCAGCTCCTTGAGAATGTCGAGGCCTTCCCGCTTGTTCTCGCCGGCCAGCCACAAGTCCAGGATTACGAGAGCTGGCGGCGACGCGTTGACCTGCAGCATGCATTCTTCTTTTCCGGGCGCCTCCCTAGTCGACAAGCCGACATCTTCGAGTATCATCGCTATCTGCTGCCGAATCGTGGCGTCGTCGTCGACAATCAATACATCACGTGTCATACGAGATTTTCCCTAGAGCCTTCCTGCCGCCGCGGCGCGGCCGCCTGCTGCTTGTCCATGTCCCTTCGCGTCGCGTCGCCGACTTCGCCGATTTCCTCGAACGCCTTGAAATCAAGGTGTTCATCTTCGCTAATTTCGGCCCTGACCTGCTTGACCGGAATGCGGATGCATGCCTCCGCTCCGTCCATGTCGCTTCTTTCTAAAGCGGGCGCATCCGTCAATGCGAACGTTCCGCCGTGGGAATCCGCGTAGTGGCGAACGTTCAAAAGACCGTACCCTCTGCCAATCCTAGCTTTCGGAACATCTGTCTTCGAAGACTTGCCAAGGCCCATGCCGTTGTCCGTTACGCGAATAATCGCGTACGCTCCAGCGCTTTCCACTTCCACCGCGATGGACGGGCGAAACTCGCCTTCTCGCTGATTTTCCTTAAGGCGGAGCTTCTTCAGACGCAACGATTCGTCCGCATTCTTTAGCAAATTCGTGAGCGCCGCGGAAATCATGCTCGAATCAATGTCGGCGTAGACGGGCTCGTCTGGCGCCTTTACGATAATCTGAACGTCCCTGTTCCGCAGATCTTCCAAAGCGACCTGGCGATGAACGACATCGGAGAGGTTCGCGCGAACGAATCGCGGAGCCGCCATTTCCGCATATTGCCTGAATCCCTTGATCCGCCTCTTCGCGCGCTCGCTTTCGTCGGCAATTATATCGCACTGGAGCTTGAGCCTTTCCAATTTCTTGTCGTCCATCCGGGACGACATGCTTTCCTTGATGAAGTCGGCCGCAAGCATGATCGGCGTGATCGGATTGCCGAGATCGTGCGCGAATCTTTGCGCCGCCTCCTTCCAGGCGGCCTGCTGCTGGAGCTTGAGCAGGTCGGTAACGTCGTCGAAAGCCACGACGAATCCTTCCGTTTTGCCCTCGTCATCGCAAATTCTTGAAACGCTGGCCCGAATATTCGCGCTTGCGTCGCCGCGAACGATATTAAATAATTCGCCCTCCGTCGCGGATTCGATGGATCCCAGGCGTTCCAGCAGCGACGCCATTTCGGGAGCCGCATTTCTAAAGGGCAATTGATACTCGGCGCCTCCGGCCGGATCTTCGATTTTCAGAAGCTCGCGGGCGGCCTGGTTGGCAAAGACGATTTTTTCGCGGGCGTCCAGTCCCACGACGCCGGATGTCACGTTCGAAAGCACGCCCGCCAATACTCTTTCCCGTTCCGCCGCTTCTTCATGAAGCAAGGCCAGTCGCGAGGCATTCAGATGCAGGCGGCTTGTCATTTCCTTGAAGGCGATCGCCATCGTCCGCACCTCGTTGTCGCCCTGGTAGCTCAGCCTAACGTCCTTCAGTTCCATATCTCCCGCCGCGACCTGCTTGGCGATGCCGGAAATTTCTCGCAGCGGCCTGGATAGGCGCCCGGACAGGATAATGCCGGCCCAGGCCACCATCGCGGCGGTCGCCACGGCGAATCCAAGGAAAAGAATCGAATAGCGCGAAAAAATCGTTCCCCAATTCCGGAACAGAGCCTGAGAACCCGCGATAGCCCCGCTGCGGTCGTCGCCGACGGTCGCGTGCAGATTGTTGATCGAAGGGATGGCCTCTAGGGTCGTGTGCAGATACCGATCAACGGTCGAGGTGATAGGTACGACGGCGACATAATAGTGCCGCGCTTCGCCGACCTCGAAAATTGCTCCCAGGATTTCGCCGTCCTCGAAGAATTCATACCTTCCCAATTCTTCCAGCTTCTCCGGGCAATTGGTTACGGCGGAAAACGCGCCCGTTCCGAGCGCTCTTTCCCGCAAGTCATCGATCAGCGCGGCCTCCGGCAGCAGGATATCGAAACTGTAGCTGTTCGACCCGCGCGCTATCAGGTTGCACGCCCCGTCAATCAGAAACACATGCTTCAAGTCGCCGCCGACTTCCGCCTGCTCCTCGGCCAGTACTTCCCGCCGGGAACCCGCGTCCAGAAACGGAACTTCCAGGAATCGGCGGTTCAGCCCCCGCGCGATTTCGGCCGAACTCACGGCCAGGTTTCTCCGCATTTCCTTGTCGTAGTCGTTCGCGGCCACCAGGGCATCGTCGAACGCCCCGGCGACCTCGCTCGAAACCCACTCGTTGGTTTCCACGCCAATCGTTCTTATCGCCGCAATCGAAACGATCGCCGTGGGGACCAGAACCGCGTAGGCGACGATGTGCGCCAGCCTAAGCTCCAAGGGCCGGCCGAGACCGCGAGACCTGGTCACGGCCAGCAATGCCAACTCGCACAGGAGCAGCACGCACAGCGTGTCCGCGACGAGAAGCCAGGCCAGATAGTCGGGCAGATGACCGGCATTCATCGATCTGAATGCATCCGCCGTAATTTGCCCGAGGAAAGGCACGAGTACCGCAAGCGCGAAAATAAGTACCGCCATGGCGAAAGGCCAGACTCTTACCATGACTGTCCTGCGCGCGCCGCCAGCCGGAAAATCTAGTTTATCTGCTTCCATTATCCTTGATTTCGGCCGCGATCAGCGCTTGAGCCCCCTTCGAAATTTCGGCTCGCCGTTTATAGCAGTTTTCTGTTGCGCTTTGCGGAAATCCCGTGATTTTCTATTTTTCGACGCAAAGTATTTCTGTTTATCCCAAGCAACGTGGCGCATTTCGCCTTGTTTCCGCCCGTGGCTCCGAGCGCCAGGCCGATCATCGGCTCCTCGACTTCCCGAAGCACGCGGCGATACAGACCGCGAGGCGGAACTCCGCCATGCAGTTCGAAATGCCTTTCGAGATACGATTTGACGGCCCCCGATAGCGTCAATTCCGAATCCGCCGAGCCGCCCGGAGCTGATGGCAGCGATGCAAAGGCGTCGTTCACCGTCGAGCCGCTAATTTGCATCTCGGGGCTGATCGCCGCCAGCTGCTTGCAGAAATTTTCCAGCTGCCTGACGTTGCCGGGCCAGCCGTACCGGACAAGCGCCGCCAGAGCTTCGTCCGAAAACGTTCTCGCCGCGAATCCTTGCCGTTCGGCGCGCGCAAAGAAGTGAGCTGCCAGAAGAGGAATGTCTTCGATCCTGTTCCTGAGCGTCGGCACCACGGCAAGTATTCCGCACAAGCGAAAATAGAGATCCCGTCGAAACTCGCCGGTCTCGGTTTTTCTCTCCAGGTTTTGCTGGGATGTCGTCAGAATACGCGGTCCGCCTCCGGCGACAGCATCCAGCGCCTGAGTCAGCCGCCGCTGCGCGGCGGCGCCGAGGTCGCCGACTTCCTCGATTACGACCGTCCCGCCCCGCGCGTTTTCAAGCAATCCGCTAATTTCTTCGCCGTCCCCCAGAAGACAGGAAGCCAGGGAAACGAAAGGCATCGCTCGTCGATCGCCAAAGTCGTGCACCGATCTCGCGACTAGAGTCTTTCCCGTTCCGGATTCGCCTTTGATATGAACCGGAATATCCGTATTCATGACTTTCGCGAGCAACTGGTACAGCTTCTGCATTTCAGGCGCCCTGCCGACAAGCGGCAGATCTTCGGATTCGAACGCCGCCGCCGATTTGGACTGGTTCCGGAATTTCAGCGCATCGCCCGCCCGGCGAAGCAGGTCGTAAAGATCGAATGGCTTAGGGAGATAGGCGAATACATCCTCCTCTTCCGCTCGGATCGCCGTCATGATCGAGTTTTTCGCAGAAATCAGAATTATCGGCAATTCCGGGCGCAACTTTTTCATTTCCGGCAATTTCTGCAAGCCGTTCCCGTCCGGAAGAGCGACATCCGAAACGACTAGATCGCCTTTGCCTTCCCGGATCCACCTCATTAGCGTACTCGCCAGCGAGGTGGCGTGAACCTTGCACCCGGCCCGCGTAAACGCCTGCGTCAGCACTTTGCGAACTGCATCGTCGTCGTCGGCTATCAATATGGTTCCATCCATGAGGATTCCCCTGCGAACTAGTCCGCAGCCTCCAAAGAGAGCCGAACGGCCATGCGACCCGGCTTTGAATCAAGCGAAATCCAGCCGCCGTGATCCGAGATTATCTTCGAAACCAGCGCAAGTCCGAGTCCGGTTCCGTTTTCCTTTCCGCTGACGAATGGTTCGAAGACATGATCCGCGATGTGCGCGGGAAGGCCTGGGCCGCTGTCGATGATCTCCACTTGAATCGGCAAAGTCTTCTTGGTTCCGTCTTCGGCGCTTACGCTCAATTGACTGTCGAAATAAGTGCGAATCACGATACTTCCTTCGCTTCCCGCCGATTCAACCGCATTTTTCAGGAGATTAAGGAGTGCCTGCAACAATTGATCGGAGTCGGCGCGCGCGAATGGAAGCGACGGGTCGAATTCACAGCGAATCGTCGCGCCGGCGGCGAAACCCATCAAGGCGAGTTTCCGGGCCTTTTCCAGCGTATCGTGAATATTCATGGCCTTGGCGTCCGGCAAGCCGTAGTCGCCGAACTGCTCGACATTCTCCAGCAGCGACAGGATTCGCCGGGTTTCGGCAAAAATCAGATCCGTCAACTCGCGCCGCTCTCGATCCAAGCCCATTGAAAGAAGCTGCGCCGCGCCTGAAATGCCGGCGAGCGGATTCTTGATTTCATGGGTGAGCATGGCGGCCATGCCGACGGCTGAATTCGCCGCGGTGTTCATGCGCTTGCCCGGGTTCATGCGATTTACCATTTCCCTGGATTGCATGCACAGCAGCATTTTGCCGGGCAACGCGTGAATATGCGCGATCTGGACGCTGACAGGTATTGGATTCCGGCCTCCCGCCCTGATCCTGACATCGTTCATGGAAACCGCAACGCTGCCGGTTCGGGCTCGGCGAAGCCCCTCCCTGGCTTCTTCGTCAACAAATAGGCATTCCGCGACATCGCGGCCCGCCATCTGCCGCGAGGACGAGTTCAGGACGGCTTCGGCCGCAGGGTTCATATCTTCCACGGCATCCCTTTCGTCGACTATAAGCGCGGGAAACGGGAGCGATGACCAAATTTCGTTATCGGTTAGTTCCAAATCCGAGGCAACTCCCTGCCAGGCTCCGCCTGCCGAAAGCCGAAATTGATAGATTGCAGGCGAAAGAGTCGAGAAATAATTCATCCCTCCGAATATCCACACGGCTATTCTACCATTTCCGGGAAAAAACCAACAGCCGACCGCCTAGAGGCGGCTTTGCAGTGCCGAATGCCGCCTGCCGGGCTCGGCGACAACTCCGGAGGCACGGCGGCGAAGTCCAAACTCGTTCGGGCATGCCAAGGCATCCCGGGCAATTCGATGCGCCAGCGAATTGCTTCGTTCGCCATGACATCGCGAAAGAATGCCTGCGCCGGCAATTGAGACCGATTCGAAAAGATGCCCAAGGCCCTTCGGTCGCAGGCGGAAGCATTCCTTCGCATTGGTTCGCACTCCCCTAGCGAACTTCGCCGCGAATTTCCGGTCGACATGGGAAAAGCGCATTCGAAAGCGAGAATCTTTGCTAGCGGCGGCTCGGGCTGATCAAGGATTTGGGGGCGCGCGGCCCATCTTGTCGCATCCAATTTCGGATGGCTCGTCGATTCCATTCAATTGCCCTCTTTAGGTCTAATTGGAACTGTCGGGGCCCGCCGCGCGCATTCGCCGCGTCGAGCCTCGCTCTCAATCTAGATGTGAAGCCCTTGATCGGCATTCAACGCAGCACCGGCCGGAATCTCCCTGTTCTCAATTCAGTGCCGTGGACAACTTCGCAGGGCCTCGGAAACCGCCGACGGACCGCGAGAGCGTTGTTCGGGCGGGAATTTCCCCGCACCCGTTGCGCGCAATTGGCGATTCGGCGCCCCCGGACGCCGCCGGCGCTGGAATTCGCGCCGAATGTCGGCGCGGTTGACGAAGAACGGCCGATGCAGGGCACGCCGCGGCGAGGATCGGCCCGAATGAAATTGGCGCGCGGATTCGATGCCGAAAGCCGGTGAGACCGAACGCCGACCGGCGACCTTCCTTACAATCGCCGCCTAATGAATTGCGAAATTTCCGCCTTGCCTTTAGTCTGGCATCAGAAGCAAGGCCAACAGGTGGCAGGACATGAACCTCGTCGCGATCGTTCCCGCAGCTGGACGGGGTGAACGAGCCGGTTCCGGAAAACCCAAGCAGTACAGGGACCTGGGCGGAATGCCAATTCTTGCTCGAGTAATCGATTCTTTGATATCCCATCCGGCAATATCCGACTGCACCGCGATAATTTGCTCCGATCACGAGCCGCTGTTTGAAAACCTCGTCGAACCGCGACTCGGAGCGAAAGTCAAAACCGTTTCGGGAGGAACGGAACGGCAGGTATCCGTACGCAACGGGCTGGCAACGTACAAGAACTCCGACGCGACGCACGTATTGATCCACGACGGAGCCCGCCCGTTTCTTTCCGCCGCGTTGATCGATCGCGTCGTCGATGCATTGAAAAACCACGACGGCGCGGTACCTGTGCTAATGGCATCCGATGCTCTCTGGCGCGAAACCGGCGGCTTTCTCGATAAATCGGTGCCGCGCGCAGGAATACTCTGCGCCCAGACGCCTCAGGGATTCGCTTTTCCCGCGATACTCGACGCGCACGACAAATATTCCGGACCTGCGCATGACGATGCCGCCGTCGCGGTGCGGGCCGGGATGCGAGTGGCGGCGGTTCGAGGATGCCCGGCCAATGAAAAGATCACGACGCGGGAAGATTATTTCAAGGCCAGCCGCGCTATGGAGAAAGCTCCGGATTTCCGCGTCGGCCAGGGGTTCGACGTTCATAGATTCGGACCCGGAAGCTCCGTCGTCCTTTGCGGAGTTGAAATTCCCCATTCGCGAGGGTTGATCGGGCATTCGGACGCGGATGCCGCCATGCATGCGATTGCGGATGCGATCTACGGCGCTCTTGGCGCGCGCGACATAGGTCATTGGTTCCCGCCCGATGATTCTAAATGGAAGAACGCGTCGTCGGCAGTGTTTCTGAACCATGCTTGCGAGCTTGCAGCGGAAAAAGGATACGCGGTGTCGTCGCTCGACTGCACCATCATCTGCCAAGGCCCGCAAATCGGCCCGCATGTCGACGACATGAAATTGCGCTTGTCCGCTTGCCTCGGCATCGACCCGCAGCGCATCGGAGTGAAGGCGACAACCGCCGAAAGACTTGGCGCCATCGGCCGCGAAGAAGGAATCGCGGCCATGGCGGTCGCGACGCTGAAGTCGAAATGAAAAAATTAATTGCAACGTTGTTTGGCGCGGGATGGTTCCCCTGGATGCCCGGAACCTTCGCCTCGGCGCTCGCAGTGCCCTTGGCTGTGACAGTCCACGTCATCGGAGGCTTCCCAATTCTGGTCGCAGCCACGATCGGATTGTTTCTGGTCGGCTGGTGGTCGGTGGCTCAGCCGGGCGCAAATGATCCGGCGGAATTCGTGATCGACGAACTTGCCGGGCAGTTCATCGCGATTTGGCCGTACTCGGCCTGGCTGTGGATGCGCGAGATCGGCGTTTCCGCGAATCATTGGCCAATATTAATTTGCGCCTTACTTTTGTTCAGGTTCTTCGATATCGTTAAGCCCTGGCCCATCAGCGCCATCGACGAAAGGCACGATTCATTGTCGATCATGCTCGACGACATCGCAGCCGGCATTGCAGCGGCCGCTATCCTGGCGGCTGCCCTGCTCATACTGGAAGTGACATGACCCGCGATTCCGCTCGATCGCTGCTTTCGGCTTGCCGCGCCGACAACATCAGGATCGCAGCCGCGGAAAGCTGCACGGGCGGATTGCTTTCCGCGCGAATTACGAGCGTTCCCGGAAGCTCGGACTATTTCGACCGCGGCTTCGTCGTATATAGCAACGACGCGAAATGCGAACTCCTCGGGGTCCGGCGAAAGACAATCCTGGAATACGGAGCGGTTTCCGAAAACACCGCCCGCGAAATGGCGGAGGGCGCTCTTGCGCGCTCCAATGCCGATATCGCGGTTTCGATCACCGGCGTCGCCGGCCCGGGCGCGTCCGGAAAAAAGCCGGAGGGACTGGTTTGCTTCGGGATTTCGCGTATAGGCGCCGAGACATTGACGGAGTCGAAAAATTTCGGTTCAATCGGACGGGAACAGGTGCGAGAGAAATCAGTGCAGCATGCGCTGCATCTGCTGCAATCAGGCGCAGCAGCTGCCGGCGTTCCTTGAGCAATGAGCGCAATAGGGACGGCCTTGAATCGGCGCTTGCAGCGAATAGCGGCTATTGCGGCCTCGCGCTGCAAAAGAGATTTTGACATTGATTTTCCGGTAAATCTAGCAAGGTCTTCAAAGCCGCACCTTAGGCAAAAGGAAAAAAGGAGAAAATGATGAACGGAGCAGATACCGCCTGGATTATTGTCGCGACGGCGCTGGTTTTATTTATGACGCTTCCCGGACTTGCCCTGTTCTACGGCGGTCTGGTGAGGGCGCGGAATGTACTTAGCACGTTCATGCAATGCTACTCGATTGCCTGCCTTATGAGCGTGCTCTGGCTGGCAATTGGCTACTCGATCGCTTTCGGCAGCGGATCGACGGCCTTTTGGGGCGGTCTCGGTAAGATGTTCCTTTCAGGAGTAACCGCCGACTCCCTGTCGGGGACATTGCCCGAAATCCTGTTTTTCGCTTTTCAGATGACATTCGCGATTATCACGCCGGCGCTAATCGTCGGCGCATACGTCGAACGCATTAGCTATGGATTCGTTCTGATTTTTTCCACGCTATGGATGCTGCTTTGCTACGCTCCGGTCGTCTACTGGATCTGGGGCGGCGGGATGCTTTCCGACGGCGGAATATTCGGCGAAACGGGCGTCAAGGATTTCGCAGGGGGAATCGTGGTTCACGAAACGGCGGGGCTGGCCGCGCTCGTCGTCGCATTTTTCCTCGGAGCTCGAAAGGACAAGAACAAGCCGCCCCACAATCCGGGCCTGGTCATGGTCGGCGCGGCGATGCTCTGGGTTGGATGGTTCGGATTCAATGGCGGCTCGCAGCTAGCGGCTGACGGGGGCGCCGCGTCGGCGATAGCGGTTACGCATATATCCGCGGCGGCGGCTTCGCTGACCTGGGTTCTCTGGGAAAGAATAAAATACGGCAAGGCTTCCATGGTCGGCATGGTCACCGGAACCATTGCGGGTCTTGCCTCGATTACGCCCGCTTCAGGATTCGTGGGCCCGGTCGTCGCGCTTGTCATCGGCGGCATCGCCGGCATTCTTTGCCAGGAAGCCGTTGGATTCGTGAAGAATATTCTAAAAATCGACGATACGCTGGACGTATTCGCCGTACACGGCGTCGGCGGCATATTCGGAACGATCATGATCGCGATATTCGTTGCGGACGCTTCATGGGCGGCGCAAGTCGGTTCGGTCGCAATCGTCGGGATTTACACCGTTGCGGTTACGGTGATCCTGGTAAAGGTCATCGACATGGCCGTAAAGATGCGCATAGGCGAAGAGGAGGAATACACCGGCCTCGACCTGGCGTCTCATGGCGAGCGCGCCTACGACACGACTTCCTAGTCGGGCCCTGCCCCGCCGGCGGCGCATTGCGCCGTCGGCGACTCGGTTCGATTAAGCGAAAGCGTCGGGCATCGAATTCTTTCTTTTGGAAACGAAGGCTACGAGAGAATCCTCCACCGACGCATCGAGCGCGGGCTGTTCGTATTCGCGCAATAGCCTCGCCGCGCGCTGCGAGGCCAATTCAACCGTGTCCGGAGAGCCGTCCTCCTGCCAGGTTTCGAAGGGCCTGTAGTCGAAAACCCCGCTGCGCCAGTACGCCGTCATGTAGTTCGCCTGGGTGTGGGCGCACCCGAGAAAGTGAGAGCCGGGGCCGACTTCCCTGATCGCATCCATGGCCTGCCCGTTCGCATCCATGTCGACGCCTTGTGCGAACTTGTGGAGCGCGCCTAGCTGATCGGCGTCGATAACGAATTTTTCAATCGACGATACCAGCCCCCCTTCCAGCCACCCGCACGCATGAAGCATGAAATTCACGCCGGCCAGAAGCGCCGAATTGAGCGTATTGGCGCTTTCGAACGCCGCCTGCGCGTCGGGCAGCTTGGAACTGCACAGGCCGCCGCCGGATCGAAACGGCAGGTTCATGCGGCGCGCCAGCTGCCCGGCTCCGAAGAGTATCTGGCTCGCCTCGGGCGAGCCGAAGGTCGGCGCGCCGGAATTCATGTCGATCGACGTTACGAATGCGCCGAAAATCACCGGGGAGCCGGGGCGAATCAGCTGGCTGTAGGCGATGCCGACCAGCACTTCCGCCAGAACCTGCGAGAGGGTGCCCGCGACGGTCACGGGAGCCATGGCGCCGCCGACGATGAAGGGCGAAACGATAGAGGCCTGATTGTGGCGGGCATAGACCTCCATCGCGCCGACCATGGTCGCATCGAACGTCAGCGGCGAATTCACATTGATAAGCGAAGTTATGACGGTGTTTTCTTCGACGAACGAGGGTCCGAATAGAATCTTCGCCATATCGACGGAGTCCTGGGCTCGCGAAGGCTCCGTAACCGACCCCATGAACGGCTTGTCCGTTAGAGTCATGTGGGCGAGAAGCATATCTAAATGCCGCTTGTTCACGGGAATGTCGGTCGGCTCGCACAATGTTCCGCCCGAATGCTGAAGCCATTTGGACATATATCCAAGCTTAACGAATTTACGAAAATCCTCCATCGTCGCGTATCGGCGGCCGCCATCCTTGTCGCGAACGAAAGGCGGACCGTAAACGGGCGCAAGAACCAGGTTTCTTCCGCCTATGGCGACAGATCGCTCAGGATTTCTGGCGTGCTGGATGAACGAGGACGGCGCCGTCGCGCATAGGCTCCTCGCCAAGCCCTTCGGCATGCGCACGCGATTGCCGTCGATATCGGCGCCGGCGTCGCGCCAGCGGTCCAGCGCTGGCGGATTGTCGGTAAAATCCACGCCGACCTCCTCGAGGATCGTCTCCGCATTGCTCTCGATAATTTCAAGCGCCTCGTCGTCGAGCAGATCGAAGTTCGGCACGTTGCGTTCGATATACCGCGCCGTTTCGATATCTACGCCGGCTCTCTCGGCGCGGCGCGCGGCGCCGCCTCCCGATCTGGCTTTTCGCCTGCCGGCGCTTCGACTCGCTTTTTTTTCGCCATTGTCGCGCATATTAGTCCAACACCTTTCGAATTGCCTCGAATTGCCAATTCGGCCTTGCCGGTCCGTCGGCCTTCCAAATTTCCCGCGCGGCTTGCCGCCGCCTGAGCCGTTCGACCGCCGAGTAGCATAAATCGTTTCCAAGCATCGGTTTGAAATACCCGCCTAGCCGCCCTAAAGCGACATGCGCGCCCGCCGGCTTGCAAGCCCCGGGTCGGCTGCGCCGGCCGGCAAGCCCGGCCAAGCGGGAGTTGAATTGCCGGGTCGAACAATCGTAGATGCTGAGCTGAATCGAAAGCTTTCGCAATGCCGAAACGAGGAAGAATGCCGAAACCAAACCGCGAGACGATGCTTATTGTCGATTTCGGGAGCCAGGTAACGCAGCTGATTGCCCGCCGCTACCGTGAAGCCGGCATCTACTGCGAAATCCGGCCGTACCAGCGCGCGGGCGAGGAATTCGCCGACGGCTCCTGCCGTCCGAAAGCCGCAATTCTTTCCGGCGGACCCGGAAGCGCGGCGGATAAAGGCTGTCCGAAAATTCCCCAGGCGATTCTGGATTCTGGGATTCCGCTTTTCGGCATATGCTACGGACAGCAAATTCTGATGGCTCAGCTAGGCGGAACGGTCGAGACCGGAGCGCACCGCGAATTCGGCCGCGCCCGGATTTCCGCCCTCCCCGCGCACGAGGACGATCCCTTGTTCGACGGGTTTCTGGCGTCCGGCCGTGAAGATGTCTGGATGTCGCACGGCGACAGGGTTTCTTCGGCGGCTCTGGGGTTTTCCGTAATCGCGCGCTCGCCAAACGCGCCGATGGCGATCGTCGCGGATTCAAGGAGAAGATACTACGGCGTTCAATTCCATCCGGAAGTTCATCACACGCCGAACGGCGCTCGCCTGCTGCGGAATTTCGCTAAAATCGCCGGATTTTCGTTCGACTGGAGCATGAGTTCCTTTCGCGACGAGGCGATCGCGAATATCCGAAACCAAGTCGGCTCGGAGAGAATTGTCTGCGGGCTGTCGGGAGGAGTGGATTCGTCGGTAACCGCCCTTCTTGTCCACGAAGCCGTCGGCAGCCAGCTGACTTGCCTGTTCGTTGATCACGGCCTGCTTAGGCAGGGAGAGGCGGAAGACGTGCCCGGAATGTTCAAGAGGCACTACAACATTGCAATCGAAGTCATAGATGCCCGGGAGCTATTCCTATCCCGCCTCGAATGCGTCGACGACCCGGAGGCCAAGCGAAAGATCATCGGCGAGCTCTTCATCGACGTGTTTCAAGAGCGCGCGAAGTTGCTGGGGAATGCGGGATTTCTTGCCCAGGGCACGCTGTATCCGGATGTCATCGAATCCATAAGCGTATCCGGCGGGCCGTCGTCGACGATAAAGTCCCACCACAATGTCGGCGGATTGCCCGAAGCTATGAATCTCGAAATTGTCGAGCCTCTGCGATCCCTTTTCAAAGACGAGGTGCGGAAGCTAGGCCGCGAGCTCGGGCTCCCCGACTCGTTCGTGAACCGGCATCCCTTTCCGGGACCCGGATTGGCCATTCGCTGCCCGGGAACCGTCACCCGCGCAAAACTCGACATTCTTCGACAGGCCGATGCGGTCTTTATCGATCAAATCCGCTCCCATGGCCTATACGACGAAATCTGGCAGGCGTTCGCAGCCCTGCTGCCAGTGAAGTCCGTCGGCGTTATGGGCGACGCCAGGACCTACGAATATACGTGCGTTTTGAGGGCTGTAACGAGCGTCGACGGCATGACTGCGGACTACTATCCGTTCGGTCACCGATTTCTCTCTGAAACTGCGAACCGCATCATCAATGAAGTTCCCGGGCTTAATCGCGTTGTCTACGACATTACTTCCAAGCCGCCGGGAACGATCGAATGGGAGTAATTCAGGCATGACGGCGATTCGCATCGAGGCGGATGTTCCGCAAAGGCAATTCCGGCGAAAACCAGCACTTTCAAGGGACTATATCCTATCGATGTTTCCGGGCGCATATTCGTGAATTCGGTTGATCCGGGAGACTGAATTTGCATTGCGAAAAAATCGCCGGCCGTCCAAGGCTTCCGCATCTGGAATGGCGGACTGCAATGAACTCCCGGCAGACCCGCGAAGTCGCGCGACCGGGCGCATGGCGTCTTTCGCCGATCGCGGTTCGGCAGCAGGGGCCGCCGGATACGTGAGCTGGAAAAAATCACCTCCGATTCGCGCCGCGGCGTGGATGACAGGTACCTTGATGTCATTCACGCTGCTTGCGGTCTCCGCCCGCGAGGCGAGCTTTGAGCTCGATACGTTCGAACTAGTTTTCTATCGCACTTCTTTGAGCCTCATTATTCTTATCCTTGTCGCGAAAGCTAGCGGCAGGCTGCCTCGCATGGGCTTTAATCAGTTTGGACTGCAATGCGTCAGAAACTCGTTCCAATTCGCTGGAATGTGCTGCTGGACCTTTGCGATTTCCACCATTCCGCTGGCGCAAGTATTCGCCTTCGAATTCACGACTCCCCTGTGGGTCGCGGTTATGGCCGCAATTTACCTGAAGGAATCATTAACTCGGATACAAGTATTCTCGGTCGTGCTGGGAGCCTTGGGCATCTTAATCGTAGCAAGGCCCGGGCAGCTTGAATTCTCGCCGGGAACGTGGGCCGCGCTTTGCTGCGCCATCGGCTTCGCCGGCTCGGCGGTGACCACGCGGAAATTGACTCGCTACCAAAGCACCGTGGAAATCCTCATCTGGATGATGCTTATGCAATCAGTCGCCAGCGGCGCGGTCGCTGCGTGGGATCTGCAAATGGAAGTTCCTTCGATAAGCGTAGCCGGTCCCATATTGATCATGAGCATTTCCGGAATTTCGGCGCATTTTTGCCTCACGAAAGCGCTTAGCATCGCGCCGGCGGCGGCGGTCGCGCCAATGGACTTCTTTAGGCTACCTCTCATAGCGGTAATCGGAATGCTCGCTTACGGCGAGCCGCTTGAGCTGGCGGTTTTTGCAGGCGCCGCGATTATATGCATGGGAAACTACCTGAATGTTCGTTCCCGCATCAAAATCTAGGTCCTAAATTTCCCGAATTTTCCTGCGCCGCCGAAAGCGGATGGAGAGATAAGGGAACATCCATGATTCGGGGCATTGCGTCCTACGCGATCAAGTTTATGTTTTGCTTGGAATTTGCAATATTGCCTAGCCGGCGGATTTTAGCGGGGCGGACATGATCTACGAAAGTGCGGAGCAGTGGCGGGCCTGCGAAAGAAAAAAGATTCTGCTATTCGGAATGTCGGGCGTTGGCAAAACCCATATCTCGGACATTCTGCGAAAGTCGGGCGAGTGGTTCCACTATTCCGTCGATTACCGCATAGGCACCCGGTATATGGGCGAATACATCGTAGACAATTTCAAGCGCGAAGCCATGAGAAACGAGTTTCTAGCCGGATTGCTCAAGTCGGATTCAATCTACATCGCTTCCAACATAACATTTGACAACCTGGCGCCCTTGTCCACTTATCTCAGCAAGCCCGGCAACCCGGAACTCGGCGGAATTCCCTATGAAGAATACAAACTTCGCCAGGATCAGCACTGCATTGCGGAAATGGCTTCCCTGAGAGAATCGAAACTCTTTATCGAAAAAGCTCAAAAAATCTACGGCTACAGGAATTTCGTTTGCGATTCGGGGGGGTCAATTTGCGAAATCGTCGATCCGGACGACAAGAACGACGACCTGATGAACGCGCTGGCGGAACAGCTATTGCTTATCTGGATCCGCGAAGGCGAAGACCATGTCCAGCAGCTGGCCGAGCGTTTCGACCAGGCTCCCAAGCCCATGTACTACCATCCAAGCTTCTTGGAGGAGATGTGGCAGGAGTATTGCCGGCTAGAAAGCTGTAGCGCGGACAGGGTTGATCCGGATAAATTCGTACGGTGGATCTATCTTAAAGCTGTAAGGCGGCGGATGCCTCGCTACCGGGCAATGGCCGAAAACTGGGGAATTCAATTGCACGCGAACGATGTGAGGGAGGTTGCGAGCGCCGAGGATTTCAGCGAACTTGTCGCCGCCTCTTTGGACCGTCGACGATAATGGCAACGCGCCTGAAAGGCTTGAGAGCATGCCAATAAATATTCCGGAGAAACTTCCGGCATTCAATGTTCTTCGCGGCGAAGGCGTCATGGTCATGTCGACCGAAATGGCTTCTCGACAGGACATCAGGCCGCTGAATATCGGCCTTCTGAATCTCATGCCGGAGAAAATTAAAACTGAAACGCAAATCGCTAGGTTGATCGGCGCGACGCCGCTACAGATCAGACTGACGCTTCTGTCGATGAGTTCCCATAAATCGAAAACGACATCCGCGGAGCATATGGAAGGGTTCTACAAGCCGTTTTCAAAGGTTCGGAACCAGAAATTCGATGGGCTGATTATTACGGGGGCGCCGATCGAACACCTGCCTTACGAAAGAGTTACGTATTGGAAGGAACTTTGCGAACTATTCGACTGGGCTGAAACCAGCGTTCATTCGCTTTTCGGAATATGCTGGGGCGGGATGGCGATGCTCTACTATTGGCATGGCATCGAGAAATTTGAACTGAATTCCAAAGCGTTTGGATGCTATTCAATGACAAACCTCGCTCCGTCGTCGCCATATCTGCGGGGATTCTCGGACCAATTCGTAATTCCGGTGAGCCGCTGGACTGAAATCAGGGACTGCGACATTGCGCGGATTCCCGAACTCAGGACGCTCCTAGGATCGGTGGAAACCGGACCATGCCTGGTAGAAGACCGGAGTCGACGAGCGTTAACGATATTCAATCACTTCGAGTACGATAGCGAAACGTTGGATAGCGAATACAAGCGGGATGTCAGCAAAGGCGTTCCTATTCAAGTCCCTACGAACTACTATCCCGACAACGACCCTGCAAACCCGCCTAGCAATCGATGGCGCAGCCACGGCCACCTTCTCTACGGCAATTGGATCAACGAAATCTATCAGACCGTGCCGTTCGATCGCGATTCAATTGGCCGGAGCGACTCGCATTGAAAAGTTTCAAGAATTCGGAATGCACCGGCGAAGCGAACATATGAAGCCGAAGCGCAAATACCATCACGGAAATCTAAAGCAGGCTCTGGTCGACGCAACGCTAAAGCTGGTCGAGGACAAAGGTCCCAATGGATTCACTATGGCCGAGGCCGCCAAGCTGGCCGGCGTGTCGACCGCCGCCCCCTATCGCCATTTCCGATCGCGGGAAGAAATTCTCGGCGAGGCGGCTCTCCAGGGATTCGAGATTTTTGCCGATTTAATGGAATTCGCCTACAATGACGGAAAGCCTTCGCCGCTTGCCGCATTTGAAGCAACGGGACACGCCTATCTCGCCTTTGCGCAAAAATATCCGGGCCACTACATCGCCATGTTCGAGTCTGGACTTTCCTTTAATATGAACTCCGAGTTGGCGCATGCGGCCCTGCGCGCCAAATCGGTGCTTCACCGCGCGGCCGAAGAACTCGTTTCGCGCATCCCGCCGGGCAAGAAACCGCCTTCCAGCATGGTCAGCGACCATATCTGGGCTATGAGCCACGGAGTCGTAGAACTTTATAGCCGGGGCGAGCCGGGCAACCGTTCGATATATTCCGCGGAAAACCTCCTTGAAACCGGCATTGGAATTTATCTTCGAGGGCTCGGCCTCCTGGAGCCCGACAAGTGATGCCGTCAAACGAATTCACGCCTTGTCGAGATGCGAAAACCGTTGCGTTTATAAGAACGGAACGAGATCCGTCGACGGCGATCTCTTTCTGGACATGGCGCTCCGCCCAAGCCAAGCAATCCCGATTCGCGGAATCATTGCGATCGAGGGCATCGCGCGTCCGGACCGACTCGAGGCGCGTTGCGTAGTCGGGCCGTTGAGCTTGGCCCGAAGACATCCAATTTGCGAGGCGGTCCGCCTCCGGCGTTTGCCAAAAGGATTTCGCGCAAGTTGATTTGCCATTCCGAAAGTTAATTTACGAACCGTCCGGCAATCGCGCTTCGACCGCCTTATGAAATTCGGGCCGTTCCCGATTTTGTTTGTTTGCAGAGCATGAACGATTAGGTATTCCATGGAATGCCGCCCGCGCGGGCAATCCTATGATTCTAACGGAAAGCAATTTCTTGGATATACTGTGTTTCGGTGAACCGCTGTTCGAATTCAACGAGCAGGAAGGCGGACTGTTCCTGCCCTCGCATGGCGGCGATACCTCGAATTGCGCCGTTGCCGCCGCCCGCCAGGGAGCTTCCGCGGCCGTTCTCGCGCGGGTCGGGAACGATCATTTCGGAAAAAGCTTCATGGATTTCTGGCGCCGCGAAGGCGTCGACACGACGGGCGCTACCGCGGTCGACGGAGAATTTACCGGGATCTATATAGTGACGCACGGCGCTTCGGGGCATGAATTTACATACTACCGGGCTGGCTCCGCCAGCTGTAGCTGGACGCCCGGCGACCTGCCTCGCGACCTGATAATGCAGACGAAGATATTTCACTTTTCAGGAATCAGCCTGGCGATTTCCGAAAATTCCGCCGACACGGCGTTCGCGGCGGCGCGAATCGCTCGTGACGCGGGCGCAAAGATTTCGTTCGATCCGAACTACCGCTCCAAGCTCCTGAGTCCCGAACGCGCAAAGAGCCTATTCCGGGATGCATTCCAGATCTGCGATATCGCCTTGCCTGGAATCGACGACGTCAAATTTCTGCTCGGCCACGCCGACCCCGATGCGGCTATCGGATACTTCCGGTCGCTAGGCTGCGAAATCGTCGCTCTGACTCTCGGCGACCAGGGCGCCATTGTTGCAACCCAAAGCCAGTGCGAGCGGATAGCGCCCTATCGCGTGGCTTCCGTCGACGCGACGGGCGCAGGCGATACATTCGACGGCGCGTTTCTAGCCGAATTTTCAAAGGGCTCTGACCCATTTTATTGCGCTCGCCACGCTAACGCCGCGGCCGCAATCTCGACGCAGGGCTACGGCGCCACGGCCGCTATGCCGCTGCGGAAAGGCGTGATAGGATTGCTTGGCGCACAAGCAACATAGACCGGCGCGTCCGCTGCCGATCCAACCTATTCGGAATCGCGGAAAGGAGCCGGGCAGCGGGCTTGAACACGACAAATCCAGTTCAATCCGTCGCACCGAATTTTTTTTGAAATCGCCCATCATCGGGCTTGATTCCTTCACTGAAGAAACTATCTAGTGATTGTTAATGTTAGTTACATTAACATAAAAACCAGATGAGGAGCAAAAAAAATGAGTTCAGCAGCTTCCTGGCCGTCCGCCGCCGTAAATTGGCTTGATGAACGCGGCAAAGGCGCTTGGATAGCCCTTATGGTGCTCGGCTTCATATTTTTCTGGCCGGTTGGCCTCGCAATACTGGGCTACATGATTTGGAGCAATCGAATGTTCGCAGGAAAGAAATCGAAATTTGTCGGCAAGTGTTCGGGATTTGGGTTCAAGTCTTCAGGCAACGTGGCCTTCGACAATTACAAGGCGCAGACAATCCGCCGATTGGAAGAAGAACAAGACGCGTTCAACGAATTCGTGAAAAGGTTGAGAGAAAGCAAGGACAAGACGCAATTCGACCAGTTCATGGAAGAAAGGAAGCGCAACGCCGCCTCAAGCCAGCAGCCCACCGAATAAATCGACTATCTACCTACGCGGGGGGCGCCAATAGGCGCCCCAGTTTACTTTGCCAAATTCCATTCGAGCACGGCCGCTTTTTATAGCGGTCGCGCTTTTTTTGGGTCTACAAAAATCAGGCGGGAAATTTACGGCTTTCAATTTTCTGGCGCTTCGCCTACTCGTCCCGGCAGTCCGCCGGGAATTTGGAAATATTGACAATGTCCAATGAAATCGGTAGTGAGTCGGCAGCAGTCGCTTCTCGCAAATAGACTTCAATCCGTTATGAGACTTAAATATTTTATTTCGGAGCCGTATCCCTGTTCCTATCTTGCCGACCGATTTGAACGAAAGTATTTCACTCGGATTTCCGGTCACGATCCCGATGGTTTGATTGACCTGCTGGCTCAGCACGGATTTCGCCGCTCCCGCGACATCCTGTACACCCACGCCTGCCCTACATGCTGCGCATGCGTTCCCGTCCGAATTCGCGTGAGAGATTTTTCGCTGTCGAAGTCCCAAATCAGGACCGCGAGGAGAAACTCTCGCCTGAAACGGCTAATTCACCCTTCGGAACCGACGGAAATCCAGTACCAGCTGTTCAGACGCTATCTGAAATCGCGTCATAAGACCGGTGGAATGGAGGGCATGACTTGGAAGGATTACGTTGAAATGGTCGACGGCAGCGTAACGCGCTCCTCGCTAATTGAATATTGGCTGCCCGCCGAAAATTCACCTGCCGGTAAGGAATTGGTCGCCGTTGCCCATGTCGACTATCTCGACAACGGGCTTTCGATGCTGTACTCGTTTTTCGACCCGGATCGTTCGAAGTTGTCCCTCGGAACGTTCATGATTCTCGATACCGTGAACTTGGCCAAGGAAATGCAACTTGACTACGTGTACTTGGGATTCTGGGTGCCAGGCAGCCAAAAGATGAGCTACAAAGCGAATTTTTCAGCTTTGGAATCACTTAAGTTCGGCAAATGGTCGGACATCGGCGACCGAGCGTCTTATGATTTGATGCGAAACCACCCGAACGGAATTGGCGCCCAAGTCCGTTGGAACCAAAAAGTTTCGGAGCGCAAACCCGCTCTCTCGCATGCGTAGTGCGATTGCTTCGATTTCCGCCTCAAATTCACGGTTTTGGCAAATTGCATCCACATCATGTCGCTGCGAATTGCCTGATGTCACGGCCCGCACTTTTGCGCAGCCGTTGGCGGATTTTTACCGAATGCTTAGGACCATGCCGCCGTCGCCATGATTCGTTCGCCTGCCGCCAGCCGGAGCGAAATTTCCGCGAGGGCTTCGCGTTCGCTGGAAGAAAGCGTCTTTCAGCGGCGCATAGCCGAACCTAAATCCGTGCCGATACCGGATCTCGGGGCGGATACGCGAACCTGAGGCCGATGCCGCGCCATAGCGGCATTTTCCTTATCTTGCATTAATCGAAATCTTTTCGATTCAGCGTATCTTGAGGAGTTGAAAAAAATTAATGCTGTTGCACTCCTTCGCTGCAATTGCCGGCCAGGATCGAGCAACAATCGGCATTTGCGGAAACTAGGTTTCGTTAAAGCCGGGATTCGCAATTCGACAATATTCTCGCTCGCCCGCGATTTTACGCGAAGCGCGCTTAATCGTTCGATTAGTTCCCGGCAGGCCAAGATAGGGATCATGCTCGCCCCAGCCCGATAAACAAATTTCTTGACAGATCAATTCCGGTTAATTATCGTCCAGCCGCAATGGAAAATATTACTCGTAATAATGCACATAAGCTCGTGAGCTCGCGGCGGGCCGGAACCTGAGTTACTCAGGTTAAGCTCGCTACAAACCCCTCGTGAAGGGGTTTTTTTTTGCTATGGCGGATGTTTGCCAGGAGGCCGAATAAAATGACCCGTTCAATGACCGGCGCAAAGATAGTCATTCAGGCATTAATCGACCAGGGAGTGGATACTATATTCGGCTATCCCGGAGGCGCGGTTCTGCCGATTTACGACGAAATCCTGCTCCAGAACCGAATCAAGCACGTTCTGGTGCGGCACGAGCAAGGAGCCGTGCATGCGGCGGAGGGCTATGCGCGGTCGACCGGAAAGGTCGGCGTGGTCCTTGTAACATCCGGTCCCGGCGCAACCAATTCCGTGACAGGAATAACCGACGCTCTTATGGATTCCATCCCCATCGTCGTCATTACAGGGCAAGTTCCCACTTTCATGATCGGAACCGATGCGTTTCAGGAAGCGGATTCCGTTGGCATCACTCGTCCCTGCACGAAGCACAATTGGCTGGTCAAGGACACCGATAGGCTTGCTGAAACTATTCATCAAGCCTTCCACGTTGCTCGAACGGGGCGTCCAGGCCCTGTTCTGGTCGACATCCCGAAGGATGTCCAGTTTGCAAGCGGAGCATATTCCGCAAAAAACGAGTCGCGCACCGGACACTACAAGCCTAAAACTCGGGGAGATGCAGAAGCCATCCTGGAGCTTGTCGAAAAATTGGAAACCGCCGAGCGACCGATATTTTACACGGGCGGCGGGGTCGTAAATTCCGGCAGGAAGGCTTGCAAGCATTTGCGGCAACTTGTCGACGAGACTGGATTCCCGATTACGTCCACTCTGATGGGACTCGGCGCCTACCCGGCCTCGGGTCCGAATTGGATGGGCATGCTCGGCATGCACGGAACTTACGAATCCAACCTAGCAATGCACGGCTGCGACTTGATGATCAATGTCGGAGCAAGATTCGACGACAGGATAACCGGCAGAATCAGCGACTTCAGTCCTAATTCATTCCGAGCGCACATCGATATCGACCCGTCGTCGATCAACAAGGCCATTCAGGTCAATATTCCGATAGTCGGCGACGCGGGAAGCGTTCTTAAGGACTTGCTTGGAATTTGGAGAAGCCGCGGCAGCAAAACCAGCAATGGCGCCGTTCGCGAATGGTGGCAGCAAATCAAGGAATGGCGCAAGGTCGACTGCCTATCCTACAAACCCTCGACCGCAACGATTAAGCCTCAATACGCCATACAGAGATTGGAAGCTCTCACGGCGGACGCCGACAGGTTTATAACGACGGAAGTCGGCCAGCATCAAATGTGGGCGGCTCAATTCATGGGCTTCCATGAGCCGAATAGGTGGATGACGTCAGGCGGCCTTGGAACCATGGGATACGGGCTTCCCGCATCCATAGGCGTTCAAATCGCGCACCCCGAAGCTCTGGTTATCAATGTCGCGGGCGAAGCAAGCTGGCTCATGAACATGCAGGAAATGGGCACGGCGGTCCAATACAGGCTTCCCGTTAAGCAGTTCATTCTGAACAATGAGCGCCTCGGCATGGTTCGCCAATGGCAGGAATTGCTTCATGGCGAGAGATACAGCCACTCGTGGTCGGAAGCTCTGCCGGATTTTGTCCGACTTGCCGAAGCGTTCGGCTGCAAAGGAATTTCGATTTCCGACCCGGCCGATGTGGACGATGCGATAATGGACATGCTGAACTATGACGGCCCCGTCATATTCGACTGCGTCGTCGAGAAGCACGAAAACTGCTTCCCGATGATACCGTCAGGGGAACCGCACAACAAGATGCGGCTAGGCGAGGACTCGGAAGCCAAGACAATCGACGCGTCCGGCGCGGTTCTAGTCTAGCGGAGAAGGCCAAATGAATGAATTGCGAATAAAATCGGGAACATCTCGCAAGTCGGCCTATGATTTGCGCAGCCCGGTCATCGAGGACCATGAGACCCATACGCTGGCTATTATCGTCGACAACGAAGCAGGCGTGCTCGCGCGCGTCGTCGGACTATTTTCCGGCCGAGGATATAATATCGAAAGCTTGACGGTGGCGGAGGTCGATCATGAAGGGCACGTGTCGCGAATTACGATCGTAACGAACGGCAAGCCTGCGGTTATCGAGCAAATCAAGAACCAGCTCGGACGAATAGTATCGGTTCGCAAGGTGCTGGATCTGACGACCGATGGACCTTCGGTGGAGCGGGAACTGGCTCTCTTGAAGATCAAGGGAAAGGGCCAGAATCGAGTCGAAGCTCTTCGCCTCGCCGACATTTTTCGAGCCAAGGTCGTCGATTCGACCCTGGACAGCTTTACATTTGAATTGACGGGAACACCGGACAAAATCGATGCGTTCGCAGAACTTGTTCGCCCCCTTAAGCTCGTGGAAATCGCGCGTACCGGAGTCGTCGGAATTTCGCGAGGGTAATGTCTTGCTAACGCCTTGGTTTCCAAGCCGGCAATCAGGTCTCCGGATTGCTGTCGCTCGCCTCGAATACTGAGCTGCAATCTCCAAGCTGCCAATAAATTCGCAAAGTTATTCCCGATGCGTCGAAAATCCATCCGGATCATAGAGGCGCGATTCTTGTTGACAGGCATGCTCCCGCGCAATATTTGGCCGTTGTGGTTTCAATTCGGAGAAAGGCGAATTGGATTAAAAGGGGAATACGGTGCGGTCGACCCGATCTGGGGACCAAACCCGTAGCTGTCCCGCAACTGTAGGCGAGACTGTTCGGACTGCTGGCAATAGCCTCCGAAGTCATCTCGCGAGCCAGACACCCTGCCGCTGACAATGACTCTCGAACACGGGCGAGGAAACCCGGAAGGAGGCAACTATGTTTTCGATTTCGAACGATTTTCTTGACGCCGCTCCTTGGTAGCCTCGTCAAGCCCCGTTGCCGTTTCAGCCAATCGCCGCAGAACCGCCTGTCCAGCATTCCGTATCGCCGACGAGTCGGTTTGGCGTCGGTCCCCATATAGGCGAACCGATTCGGCACGGCTTGAATCGCTGTTCCCGCGAGAAGTTCAAACATGAACTCGGTTTCCGTTGCGGTGGAAAACCTTTCCTGGGGTCCTTCAGGCGGGCGCTTTCCAATTCTCAGAAACGTTAGTTTCAAGGTTGACGCCGGTAAAATGCTCGCTGTCGCCGGACCCAACGGCGCGGGCAAATCGACGCTGCTACGGATTTTGTATAGGTACCGCCGCCCGTTAACGGGTAAAGTTTGGCTTGGTGACGACGACCTTTGGAGTCTGGCGCCTAGGCAGGCCGCCTTGCGAGTTGCCGCGGTGCCGCAGGAAGTCCCTTCGGGATTTTCGATGACCGCCCGTGAAATCGTTGCTTTGGGCAGGACTCCTCATCGAAACGGCCTGTCCAGCCGGAGCGATGCGGATGCCGCCGCCGTTGACCGAGCGATGGCTAAAATAGGCGTGGATAAATTCGCCGGAAAAAAATTCGAGTCCCTGTCCGGCGGCGAACGCCAGTCGGTGATGATCGCGCGTGCGCTGGCTCAGGATCCCGCAGTGCTGGTGCTGGACGAGCCGACCAGCCATCTCGACATACGGAGGCAGCTTGAAATCCTGACATTGCTTCGGGATGCCGGACCGACGGTCATATGCTCTTTGCACGATCTATCGCACGCCGCTGAATTCGCCGACGAGCTGCTCCTGCTTTCGAACGGTGAGATGTTGGCATCGGGACCAATTGCGGAAACGCTTTCGGAAGGGCTGATTGAATCGGCTTTTCGCGTCTCCGCCCGAATCGAGCATGTCGCAGAACGAAAGATATTCGCCTTTGGACTACTGCAGCCAATGGAACTAAAATGAAACATGCCGCTATTTCAATGCTTTGCGCTATCATCTCCTGCCCTGCGGCCGCTTTCCCGGTATCGGTGGAGTCGTGCGGACGAGCCGTGTCGTTTGACCTGCCTCCGTCTCGAGCCGTTTCAAGCGATGTGAATCTTACCGAGACCATGCTCGCGCTGGGACTGGCGGACCGCATGGTAGGCTATACTCGAATTTCGGAGCAGCGCATGGTCGACCCGGAATTTCAGGCAGATCTAAGAGGACTTGAATCGCTCTCGCCCGGCTATCCGACACGGGAACTGCTGCTTGGGGCGAGCGCCGACTTTCTTTTCTCGGGCTGGAACTACGGCCTGAGGCTCGGAGGCGAAGTTACGCCCGATTCGCTAAAGCCGCTGGGCATCAAGGTCTACGAATTAACGGAATCCTGCATCCATGTCGGCGGCAAGCCGAAAGCAAGCATCGACGACTTTTTCAACGATATTCGCAATTTAGGAATAATTTTTAACGTCTCCGAACGCGCGGATGCCCTGATTGATCGTTTTCGTTCCGAATTAGGCTCGATAAAGGCGATGATTCCACCAGATGGTTCGCCGGTCAAAGTCTTCGTCTACGATAGCGGCGAGAATTCGCCGCTTACTGCCGGTCGATACGCGATGCCGACAGCCTTGATCGAGGCGGCCGGCGGCGAAAATGTGATGGGCGACATTGAAAAAAGCTGGGCTGCGGTCTCGTGGGAGGAAGCCGTCGCGCGCAATCCCCAAATAATCGTAATCGTGAATTACGGCAGCGTCTCGGCGGAAGAGAAACGCCAATTTATCCTGTCTCATCCTGCGTTTGCAAATGTCGACGCAGTTGTCAACGACCGTTTTATTGTTCTCGATTACGGCGACGCGACGCCCGGCCCGCGCAACATTGGCGCCGTTCGAAGATTGGCGGAAGGATTCTGGGCAAAGTCAAACCGATAGCAGCGCTATCAATTTCCATCTAGCAGGAATTCGAATCGATTCATGGCCCTCGATGCAAGAAGCCGGAACAAAGTCGTCTTGCAAGCCTTGTTTCCGCTATTGATCCTGGTTCTTATTCTGGCCTCTGCATTCGCTGCGATCGGCATTGGCGCGGTTTCCATTCCGTTGGCGACGGTATTTGACATACTCGCGCACAAAGTCGCGCCAGCGCGTATCGAGTCCTACTGGGCGCCGGGGCAGGAAGCCATTGTCTGGCAAATTCGGCTGCCGCGCGCAATTCTTGCCGCTACCGTGGGCGCAGGTTTGGCGGTCGTCGGCGCAGTGCTGCAATCCGTTACGAGAAACGAGCTTGCGGACCCGCACCTGCTTGGAATTTCATCAGGAGGCGCATTCGGCGCAATTCTAGCGCTGCTCCACACCGGGCGCTTCCTAGGTACATTGACCGTGCCATTCCTAGCTTTCCTGGGAGCTCTGGCGGCCACATTCATTGTAGTCGCGATTTCCCGGTTCACTAGGTCGTCCAGCGCCGCCCGATTCGTCCTCGCGGGAGTCGCCGTGTCGTTCATAATTTTAGCGTGCGCGAACATGCTGATTTTTTGGGGCGATCCTCGCGCGACTCATACGGTTGTTTTCTGGATGCTCGGAGGATTCGGACGGGCGGAGTGGCAGCAATGCTTCTATCCCGTCCTCGTGCTAATTCCTTGCGGTTCCTGGCTGTGGGTCAAATCGGGAGAGCTAGACGCCATGACGATAGGCGATGAAACCGCCTCGACAATGGGAATAACCGCCGAACGATTCCGTCTTGCGGTTTTCACCGCGTGCGCTTTGGTGACAGGCGTCATGGTGGCTTTTTCCGGGCTCATAGGATTCGTCGGCTTGATGATTCCCCACGTCGCGAGATTCATTCTCGGCGGCAGCAATTCGCGAGTTGTCCCGCTATCCGCGATGCTCGGAGCTATTTTCCTAATTTGGGCCGATACCGCGTCGAGAACATTTTTCGCTCCCGAAGAAATTCCCGTCGGCATCGTTACCGGCCTCTTCGGCGGCATATTCTTCGTTTGGCTTTTAGTTAGGGCAAGGTGATTCGATGGAGAGAAATGACTGCATTTGGCCTGCTAGTTCGTTTCAAAGCCCGACCGAACCCGAACGGTATCGCGCCGCAGCCCGCATTCCCGGCGAAATTCAAATCAGCCGCAACCCGTCGAAGCGGCGCAGGTCGTGCAAAAAAGGCAGGTTCCACTGCGCACAAGAGTGAAATTTCCGCATTCGCTGCAGGCATCGCCTTCGAACCCCTTCACTTTCGCGCTTCCCGCTTCGTTTTTGAGCAAGGAGAGTTCGCCGGAAACGGAGTCTCCAACCGACGATTCTTCGTGCGAAATCGGGTCGTCGATCATCGGGTTGCCGCCGAATACAAGCTCAGCTTCCGCAACCGGCGAATTCTTGCGATCAGCACCCAAGCGGCGGTGACTACCGTTCGAAACATTTGCCGGCATGCGATTGCGGAAGTATCCCCTGGATCCCATGTACATGACGGTATCGCGAACAATATTCTTATCGTGTCCGCCGTCTTCTTCCGGATCAATGTGATGCTCGCCATGTCCAAGGTCCGTGATCATGTCGCCTTGGGGCACGACATGCGCGAGGTCCGTGCGGTCAAGATAGCTAACCGCCAGTTCGCGAAAGATGTAGTCTAGGATCGACGACGCGTTTTTAATCGAATCGTTGCCTTGAACGAATCCGGAGGGCTCGAATTTCGTGAATGTAAAGGATTCCACGAGCACGTCCAATGGAACGCCGTACTGCAGGCCCAAGGATATCGCGATGGCGAAATTATTCATCATCGCCCGAAAACCCGCACCCTCCTTGTGCATGTCGATAAAGATCTCGCCGAGCGATCCGTCCTCGTATTCGCCGGTTCGGAGATAGACTTTGTGCCCGCCTACGACGGCCTTCTGCGTATAGCCCTTGCGGCGGGTGGGAAGATTTCGCCTCTGCGCCAAATTGTCTTTGGACAAAGCCGGCGCGTAATGCTCCTTCCAGCTTCCATTGGCTTTTGCCGGAGGCTGCTCGGCGGTTTCGACTAGCTCGTCGTCCTCGTCTATGCCGTCGTACAGCATCGAAGCCAGCGGCTGGCTCAGCTTCGAACCGTCTCTATAGAGAGCGATAGCCTTTACGCCGAGACTCCAGGAAAGTTCGTATGCCTTCTTGCATTCTTCGACGGAAGCGGAATTCGGCATGTTAACCGTTTTTGAAATAGCTCCGGAAATGAATCCCTGGGCTGCGGCCATCATTCGAATATGGCTATCCACGCTCAAGCATCTCGTCCCTGTCCTGCCGCAAGTGCTGGCGCAATCGAAAACGTGCAAATGCTCATCCAAAAGATGCGGCGCGCCTTCCAGCGTCATCGTTCCGCAGGCGTACTGGTTTCCGGCTTCAATCTGATCGTTCGAAAAGCCTAGGCTCGCCAACATATCGAAATCCGGGTGCGACATCTCTTCCTTGCCGAAGCCGAGAGCGGACTTGCAGAATTCATAGCCTAGATTCGACGGATTGAAGACAAATCTAATGTCAAAGGCGGAATCCAGTTTGCTTGCGACTTTTTCAATCGCGTCTTTTGTAAAGCCCCGCTCTTTAAGAAGCTTGTGATTAACGCCCGGCGCGTTTTCAAGCTCGCCGCGTCCGACCGCGTAGGTCACGATATCGCGAATTTGAAGTTTGGAATAACCGAGTGCTTCCAGAGCCGCGGGAACCGATCTATTGATTATTTTGAAATAACCGCCTCCCGCCAGCGTTTTGAACTTCACGAGCGAGAAATCCGGCTCGATTCCGGTCGTGTCGCAGTCCATGACGAGCGCGATAGTGCCTGTCGGCGCAATTACGGTCGTCTGCGCGTTTCGGAAGCCGTGCTTTTCTCCGAGCTCCAGCGCCTCGTCCCAAACTCTTCTCGCCAATTCTACAAGTTCGGTGTCGGGGCAGTCGTCCGCGACCAGCGGCACCGGCGGCACGGAAAGCGCTTCGTACCCGCGCGTCTCGCCGAAGGCGGCGCGCCGGTGATTGCGAATAACCCTAAGCATGGACTCCGCGTTTTTCCCGTATCCCTCGAATGCGCCTAGCTCGCGCGCCATTTCGGCCGAGGTTGCATACGCGGTTCCGCACAAAATCGACGTCAAGGCGCCGCATACGGCGCGACCCTGATCGCTATCGTAGCCAATTCCCATGTTCATCAGGAGCCCGCCGACGTTGGCGTAGCCGAGGCCGAGCGTCCGAAAGCGGTGCGACAGCCGGGCGATCTCCTTCGACGGGAATTGCGCCATCAGCACCGAGATTTCCAGGGCGATGGTCAGCAATCGCGTCACATGCCTGAAGTCTTCCTTGAGGAATTCTCCGTTTTCGTAAAAGGACAGCAAATTGACAGATGCCAAATTGCAGGCCGTGTTGTCTAGGAACATATATTCCGAACACGGATTCGAAGCGCGAATCGAACCGTCGCCTGGGCATGTGTGCCAGGAATTTATCGTGTCGTGATATTGGATGCCAGGATCGGCGCTCGCCCAAGCCGCGTGCCCGATGTCTTCCCAAAGCTCTTTAGCGTCGACCACTCTAGCGACGGAGCCGTCTGTTCTCCGCAGAAGCTTCCAAGGCTTGCCGTTTTTGACCGCCGTTAAAAACTTGTCGGTAACGCGCACCGAATTGTTTGAATTCTGCCCGGAAACTGTCGCGTACGCTTCCGACCTCCAGTCGGTGTCGTAGGTTTCAAACTCCAGGGACGTGTAGCCTTGTCGCGCATATTGAAGGCAGCGGCCAATGAATGACTCCGGGACCATGGCGGAGCGAGCATCCTTGATCGCGGATTTCAGAGGCCGGTTCTGGGTCGGGTCGCAGGCGTTCAGCCGCGAGCCTTCCCATGAATTAACCGCCTTGAAAATTTTATTCAGCATTGTTTCGATCGACCGGGAACCGGCTACCAGAGCCGCGACCTTTTGCTCCTCTCGAACCTTCCAAGAAATAAATTCTTCGATGTCCGGGTGGTCCATGTCGCAAATCACCATCTTGGCCGCGCGCCTTGTCGTGCCGCCCGATTTTATCGCGCCCGCCGCTCGGTCGCCGATTCGCAGGAAACTCATCATTCCGCTCGAACGTCCTCCGCTGGACAGCGGTTCGTTCTCGCCTCGTAAATTGGAAAAATTCGTTCCGGTTCCGGATCCGTATTTGAACAGCCGCGCCTCTCGGACCCAAAGATCCATAATGCCGCCGTCATTAACTAGATCGTCGCACACCGAAAGGATGAAGCAGGCATGCGGCTGGGGCCGTTCGTAGGCGCTGCTCGACATCTGCAAATTCCCGGTTCGGTAGTCGACGTAGGAGTGGCCCTGCCCCGGCCCGTTGATCCCATAGGCCCAGTGCAATCCGGTGTTGAACCATTGCGGCGAGTTCGGAGCCGCCTTCTGCGTCGCTAGAATGAAACGGCATTCGTCGAAAAATGATCGAGCATCCTCGTCGGAGTCGAAGTAGCCGCCCTTCCAGCCCCAATAGGTCCAAGTGCCCGCCAGCCGGTCGAACACCTGCTTCGCCGATGATTCGCCGCCATATCGCCGATCCTCCGGAAGGTCCCGAAGAGCCTCTTCGTCGGGCTCGGAGCGCCGGAGAAACCCGGGCACGCCCTTCTCGGGGACTTTTCGAAGCTTCGCCGCCACTCCCGCCTTCCGGAAGTACTTTTGCGCCAGCACGTCAACGGCGACCTGGCTCCACAGCCGAGGCATTTCGATACCCGATAGACTGAATACGACCGAGCCGTCTGTTCCTCGAATTTCCGAATCTGTCGCGACGAAATCGATTCCGCTATACGGGTCTGATCCCGCCTTCGTATACCTACGCGAAATCTTCATGCTCGACCCCTCCACAATTCCGACGAGCTCGCGTCGGTATTGTCCGATTGATTCCGCTTCGGCGATTCCACATGTCGCGGCTTGTCGAAGCGAAGCCCCCTAAATAAAGCGTTTGCAGATTTTTGTCAACAAAAAATAGCATTTTGTCCCCATTGATCAAGCCCCAATTTTCGGAGCTGCTCGCCCGATATTCGCACCGTTAACTCATCCGAGCGGCGTTAAAATCCAGGTTGGCTTTTGCCTGCAAACCCTTGAGAATTTTAATTCGTCGCCATCCGCGCGGCGAGCGCTTCGCAAGATTGCCGCGCTGTAGATTTCAAGCGCCCGCATGCCGGATTTCATGCAAGCAACCGAATCGGAAATTTTTTAAAATTTAATTTTTGCAAAAAATGGCGATCGCAGCGAAGGTCGGTAGCCGCTCCCGCGTCCGATTCGCGGAAATCCGCCGCCGGCGTGCAGCCGCCGAGAATGCCCGCGGATTTGCTGCGACCGCGTCAATGTCCGCGTGCCACGCTACTGCCGGAATATGGTCGGGGCGATTGGATTTGAACCAACGACCTGCGGTTCCCAAAACCGCCGCGCTACCAAGCTGCGCCACGCCCCGCCAAACTTTGCGGCCATCGCTACACTGTCATATCGCCCATACGCGACTTATTGGCAAACCCATAATGCCTTCGACTGCGGCAATCCCGGGTGCCTCATCTCAGATCCGGCGCCCAGACCCAGCTGTTCCGCCACGCCGCCGTTGATTTCGAGCACCGCGACAATATCGTCGCCTCCTCGAATCGAGGCGAGGCTGCCGGGCTTCGCATTCGGATGTACGTGGCGTATTTCGCCCGATTCACTTACAAAAACGATGTCCAGCGGGATAAAGGTGTTCTTCATCCAAATGCTAACCGGACCCGGCTTCTCGAAAAGAAGCAGCATTCCGCTTTGAGACGGCAGGCTATCGCGGTACATGAGCCCGCGGCTCCTTTGCTCCGGAGTGTCCGCGACCTCGACGCGAAACCGCGCAGACCCCCAATCGCCTCGTACATCCGCGACTCCGGCAGCGCATGCGCCCAAAACGGGCGACACGGGCCAAATCGCGAAGAATGCGGCTACGGCGAAGAACGTCGCCCTGGCAATAGGACCGGCAATTCGATGCTTTCGCGGCACTCTATTCCATTTCCGAAATTGCGGCCTCCCAATTCCGGATTTCCGCGGCCATCTTTCCGCGCGGCCCTTCGACCACGCGTATGCAAAACGCTTCGCCGGACTGCAAGTCCGAAAACCCGCTTTGCCGCACCGTTTCCATATGCACGAAAATGTCTTCGGGATCGCCAAAAACATTTGCAAATCCGAATCCGCGAAGCTTGTCGAACCACTTGATCCGCGCAGGCTCGAGAGGCGCGTCAATCGTTGCCGCATCCGAGAAATCGATTGCTCGCACGCTGTCCGCGATCGGTGCGTCGGCAGGCGGCGTAATCGACAGAACCTCCGTCGCCTGAATTCCCCTGGGAGTTTGCTGCGTAAAGATTTCCACGACGGCCCCCTCCGTAACGGAGCCTTGACCGAAATTTCTGAGAACGTTGGCGTGCAGCAAAATGTCGGGGCCGACATCGTCCGTGACTACGAATCCAAAGCCCTTCGTCGCGTTGAACCATTTTACGCGACCCGTTATCTTGTCCTGATGATCCACTTTTTCAACTCCAACCCGCCTGGAATCAGCCAAGCGAATATTTTACAGGCATTGTTAACATCTTTGTCTCCTAATTTTATAAATAATACAAGAAAAATCGTATTCTCGAAAATCATTCGGCCAATTTGAGGACTTTTTGCTCCATCCCGTCGGAAGACTGGAAATCCGATTAACGCGCCGCGAGTTTTTCACGGCGGGTTCCCCCATGGCCGGTTGGAAGAGCGGCATGGGTTTCCGACTTGCGCCGCCGATTCGACGCGAAGAGCGAACCGGAATTTTTTCGGTCCGAAAGGCGCGTAATTCGTCGATCGCCGACTCCGCGCGCCGGCGAGACCGCAACGCTTCGGTATTGAAGAAATCCGTCCTATATCTTAAATGAAAGGCGACTGGGAAATTTGCGTGGTGCCAAAAATGCCTACTCATCTGTTGGAAGGCAAGCGCGGCCTGATCATGGGCGTAGCCAATAACAAGTCCATTGCCTGGGGCATCGCCAAAGCCTGCGCCGACCACGGCGCCGAGCTTGCGATTTCCTATCAGGGAGAAGCTTTCAAAAAGCGGGTCGAGCCGCTCGCGAAGTCGCTCGGCAACGCATCGGTCATGGAATGCGACGTAAGCAGCGAATCATCCATTGACAACTTGTTCGAAGAACTTGGCTCAAGGTGGGGGCGCCTCGATTTTCTTGTCCACGCGATCGGTTTTTCGGACAAGAGCGAACTGCGCGGCCGGTACGTCGAGACGTCTCGCGCTAATTTCCAAATGTCCATGGACATTTCGGTTTATTCTTTCACGGCCGTCGCCCGCCGCGCGGAAAAACTCATGACCGACGGTGGCTCCCTGCTCACGCTTACATACTACGGAGCCGAAAAAGTCATGCCGCACTACAATGTCATGGGAGTGGCGAAGGCGGCGCTGGAAGCGTCGATCATGTATCTCGCCGCCGACCTGGGAGGCGGCGGAATCAGGGTGAACGCGATTTCCGCCGGCACAATCAAGACGCTGGCAGCGTCGGGAATTGGCGATTTCCGCTACATAATGAAATGGAATGAGCTCAATTCCCCTCTCCAGCGAAACGTAGATCAGGACGAGGTGGGCCGAGCGGCCGTGTTTCTACTTTCAAGCCTCGGTTCCGGGGTTACGGGAGAAGTTGTGCATGTCGATGCAGGCTACCACGTCGTCGGCATGAAGCGACCCGATGCACCGGATATCGACGCAGTTAGCGGACGAAAGACATGAGCGAAGGCGAAGAATTCGAAAAGAGCTTTTTGGTCAGCTGGGATCAGCTGCACCGCGATGCGAGAGCCCTTGCCTGGCACCTCGACAACAAGAACTCCGCCGGGTACGATTGGCGCGCGCTTGTCGCGATCGCTCGCGGCGGCATGGCGCCCGCGATGATTATCGCAAGAGAACTGGACATTCGGACAGTCGACACGATTTCGGTCAAATCCTACGACCATCAAAGTCGGACCGAAGCAGAAATATTGAAATACCCCGACAAGACCGTCGTCGGCGACGGCGAAGGCATTCTAATCATCGACGATTTGGTCGACACCGGGAAAACTCTCGAGGTCGTCCGCAGTCTTTTTCCATCGGCGCATTATGCGACGATTTACGCCAAGCCCATGGGCCGTCCGCAAGTCGATACCTACATCACGGAAGTCAGCCAGGACACTTGGATATTTTTTCCGTGGGACACGGGCCTCAAATATGTAAAGCCCGTCAGGATGGCATCTTGATAGCTTGATCGCCGCGATTGAAAATTGGCTTGCGGCGCCGGCCCGGCAGCGATATCGAGCGTCTTTCAGCTGATTTCAGGGCGGAGAAGCCAATAGAGCGAACTCAATACGGCGACAAGGAAGCTCCTCCCCTCGCCTTCGAACCGTTTTGACCTGGGCAAGGCACGAGGGCCGGATGCAACTATCAAGAGGATTGTCCTTTCGCGAAAATTTCCGGCTCTCGACAAACTCCGAAAGCCTCGAGCTTTTCGCCTTCCGCGGTGCCGAAATTGGCTCCGAATCGCGCGTTCCATGCGTCTTCGCCGCGATAATCCCGAAAAGTCGCATGAATTTTGTCGCCTTGACGGATTTGAACCGAAATCAATTTGACTGCAATTTCCATCTCGCTAAATTAAGATGCATGCCCCTGCGCTTCCGCATTAAAAAGAGGCGGCGACAATGAAAGACCGACCGGCTATGGCCACGCAAACCGTAATGATTAAAAACGAGCGAGTCCGAGTTTCCGAATGGAGATTCTCGGACGGCGCCGAAACCGGCCATCACAGGCACGAGTACGATTATATCGTAGTTCCGATGACGACCGGCGATTTGAAGATGGTTGAAAACGACGGCAGCGAAAACATTGCGTCGCTCGCGAAAGGGCGGCCGTATTTCAGAAGCAAGGGGGTTGAGCACAATGTGATAAACGCCTCCGGAGGCGATTTCGCGTTTATCGAGATCGAACTCCTGTAAATTGAATACCAGAGGGCGGCGAGCGGCATTTCTCGATTCAAAGGCCGGTCCAGGAGTTTGCCGAACAATTTAGTGCGCTAGGCATTTCGACAACGCGGCAATCCGAGTCGCTTGGAAATCCGGGCTAGACCGGCATCTTTATCGCAAAATATCCTCAGACCCGCGAAGTCGCCTCGCCAAACCCCCGGCCGGTTCCGTAAATTGGAATAATTATGTGGTTAAAGGATGAACCCATCCCATTGCCCGATTTTGAAAAGCTAGTTGTCGCCGACAAGTTTCGCTGGCACGCCGCGTCTAGCGTACGTGTTGGGCATGGCGAGAAATGCCTGCGCAAACCTCCCGTTCCGACCAATCCCGCGGCTCGCCGTTCCGGGAGGAACAGCCCGATTTTCATTAGCGACTCGAATCCTGCGAATGCGCTTGCTCATGTGTTTGCGGCCGTGCACCAGAATAGACCCTTCGGCTTGGTGCCAGCCGAGCGAGAAGCGGCGAGCAACAATTTCGAGCCGGCATTTCTTGCCGCCGCTCCAAAAGGAAGCGGACAAAATCTATTTTTGTGCAAGAGTTCGGGCAGTTGCGGGTCGCCGAGGTGGATTTGCCGCGACCATAAGTCCTGGATTCGAAGCTTCGAAGTCAATGCCAGGCTATGGGGCATCGACGCGAACGCCGAATTTGCCGTATTCGGCCGGCTCGGTTATTCGCTTTCCCTTTTTTGCGCACTAGAGTCGCTGCATCACGGCGCAGATCTGCTGCTACTCAGCGGACTCCGTCCCACCGTCCAATTCTCGGCTCTCCAAAAAAGAAGCGTTTCGCACATTTACGCAACGCCGACGCAGCTGCGGCAAATCGGCGATGCCTATCGCGGTTCGGGCCTACGAAGCATTATGTCCGTCTCGCGCGTTTTCGTCGGCGGCGCAAAACTCGACCGCGCAACGAAAGAGATCGCCGTCGATGTTTTCCCTCAAGCGGAAATTTCGGAATTTTATGGCTCTTCGGAAACGAGTTTTGTCGCAGCGACAAGCAAGCATTCGCCGGCCGGTTCGGTGGGGCCGCCCTACCCCGGCAACGAAATTCAAATCCGCGACCAATCGAACGATTCCGTTCCAGCCGGCAGAATTGGCGAGATTTGGGTTCGAAGTCCGTACCTCTTTGTCGGCTACGCGGACCGTGATTCGAAGGACACGCGCGGAGACGAAAACGGCTTCATAACAATCGGAGAGCTTGGCTATCTGGATGACGGGGGCAATCTCTATGTCGTCGGCAGAAAAAATCGAATGGTGACCATTGCCGACCGAAACGTCTTTCCCGAGCTTATCGAAGATTTCTTGCTCGAAGTCGACGGAATCGAGAGAGCCGCGGCCGTTCCGATTGCCGATCGCGTCAGAGGAAGCCGGATTGTGGCATTTGTTCTCGGTCCGAGCAGGAGGCCGGGCAATGACGTAATTTTGAATCGTTGTCGGAAGGAATTTGGCCCGCTCGCCGCGCCAAGAGTGATCTTCGACCTAGAGAACTGGCCGATGCTGCCGTCGGGAAAGACGGATTTTCAATTCCTGGAGCAACTAGCGGCCGGCAATAGAATTTGACGGATTCGAGTTATATCGTCGCGGCGCGACGAACTCCTGTCGCTCCGCGCAACGGAGCGTTGCATGGGGCTGAAATCCATGTGCTTGCCGCGCCGGCAATCAATGCCGCTCTTGCCGACGCAAAAATCGCGCCCGCCGACGTGGATGAATTGATTCTCGGAAATGCGATCGGAGGCGGAGGCAATCCGGCGAGGATGGCGGGATTGCTTGCAGGCTTGCCCAAAAGCGTCGGCGGCATATCGTTGGACAGGCAGTGCTGCAGCGGCTTGGACGCAGTCCTGGTCGCCGACGCCTTGATTAAGAGCGGCGCAGCGGAAATCGTTTTGGCCGGAGGCGCCGAAAGCTACTCGCGGCGGCCGATTCGAAGCAAGACATTCCTAGACGGTAAAACTCCCCTTCCCTACGACCGTCCGCCGTTTTCACCTTGGCCGAGCGAAGATCCGGATTTGGCCGACGCGGCCGATCAATTGGCTTGCCGTCTAAATTTATCGCGGCGACAGCAGGACGAATGGACCGTGAACAGCCACAGGAAGGCTTTGGCATCGATTCAGCGAATGCGGAAGGAAATCGTCCAAGTTCCCGGAGCATCGATTGAATTTGACAGCTATTCGCGCAACCTATCCATGGCGACGTGCGCGCGAGCCGGAATAATTTGCGGAACTGTAACTACGGCGAATACGGCGCCTTCGGCGGACGGCGCCGCTGTCTGCTTGGTAGTTTCAAAAAGAATTGCCGCGAATTGCGCTAAAGCGGTCCGAATCGTGTCCTCGTCCATACTCGGCGGCGAGCCAAAAGAACCGGGAATAGCGCCCGTCGAATCGATTCGTCGCTCGCTGAAGAAAGCAGGCTGCGACATCGAAGAATTGCATGCAGCGGAAATCATGGAGGCGTACGCAAGCCAGGCGATAGCCTGCGTGCTTAAATCGGGCTTGGATGCCAGAATCGTAAACCGACGCGGCGGTGCGCTTGCTAGAGGCCACCCTATTGGAGCTTCGGGAGCGATCCTGGCCGTCCGCCTGTTTCACGAACTCGACGAGCCGAACATGATGGGATTGGCAGCGATTGCAGCCGCTGGAGGGCTTGGCACGGCGATGATTGCCAAGGCCGTGAAATGCGATTCGCCTAATTGAAACTCTTTCGAAAAATGAATTCCAACCGAGTGGTTAACATTCCTTCAATTCATTCAAGCTTTGGGATCATCCGGACAAATACTGGCTCCGGTTCCTCGAGGCGAATCGACGCGTTGCATGGCGGAGATTCCGGTCGCCGACACGATTCGCTGGAAAAACTTCATGGAACGCAAAGACGCATGGGTTGAACGAGTCGAAGGCAAGTTCCAAACATTTTTCTGCATTCCGACAAGAACGCCCGTCGGTACCGGCATTCATCAAGGCCGGAGGTTTTTGGCCATGCCGAAACAATCGCACGGTCTCAAAGGCGGCGAATATCGCGCACTCGGCCAGCAGTCGCGGGCATTAGGCAACCAACGACAAATCAACTAACGTTTGAAATGTCGGTTGCGCCTGGACAAGACGCTATCCGGTCGCATTCGCGCCAGCGACATGGTTATAAATCCGGCAAGTATAGCTTTCAGGATATCTCCCGGTATGAATGGAAGCGCTAATAGGGAAGCTTCGCCAAGGGATTTTTCAAGTGAAAGAGCCATTCCCGCAATTCCGAACGCATATAGCACGACCACGCCCCCCGCGACCGCCCCTCCGGCAGCCGCCCAGAATGCGTTAACGGACCTGGCTCTTTCAACAATCCACCCGATTGAAAATGCAGCCACGGGAAACCCGATCAGGAATCCTGCCGACGGTGAAACAAACAGGCCTAGTCCGCCGCGTCCGCCCGCCAGCAAGGGCAAGCCCATTGCAACGAGCAAGACGAATAGCCCGGCTGCAGCAAATCCTCTTACTGACCCCAGGACCGTGCCGCAAAGCATTATCCCCAAGCTCTGGGCCGTGATTGGAACTCCCGAAGCCAGCATTAGCGAAGGAACTAGACCGAGAGCTGCCACTAGAGCTGCAAACAGCGCGATAAGCGCTATATCTCGTTCCGCAAATCTGTTTCTAGCACCCATGATCTAGCTTCCGCGACGTGCGCGAATTGCCTCCGCTACCCTTTCGGCATCGTCAATTGCCGACAATGTCAATGGAACCATTATTCGCCAATTCGTTCTTTTGCAGGAACGCGCTCTCCACGCCGTTGCGAGCGACTGGCCCTTTCGCAATAGAGAAGGCGTAAAGCGCACGACGAGCGCGACGGCTAGATCCAGCCCGCCGGTTCGAATGCCGAACCGAAAAAACGGCAACGTTAATTTTCGCACGACGCCTAGAATGTCATCGAGCCTTGTGGTCATCGTAACCAAATTCGCAAGCCCGACAGCAGCCAGCAACTTGGCCGCGATTCCTATGCCGGTAATCAACGACCCGGTTATCGCATGCCATACGGCGAGCACGGCGACAAAAGGCCAAAGCGGCAAGAGACCGCGAACGCCCGCGCGAACAAATCTTGATCCCCCCAGCGCGTATAGGAAGCCGATGCCAGCTACGGCGGACAGGTGGACAGCAAGCGAATCAATGGAAAAAAGAAACACGGTCAACACGCAAAGCGACGCCAATTTAAAACCGGCAGGCAAATCGTGGTAGCGGGTCCTATGCGGCGAAGTCAGCGTAATCATCGGTTTCTCCGCGACGCTCCATCGTTCTCGCGAATTCATCCAGCACTAAACCGGCATCGCCATCCATAAAAACTTTTCCCGATTCGATCCACACGACCCGGTCGAAGTCGGCCAGAAAGGCAACGTCGTGTGTAATGAGCAGAACCGACTCCTGCAAGGATCGGAGATATCGAAACAAACGACGAGTCGTCGGTATGTCCGGTCCGGAAAACGGTTCGTCCAGAACAATCAACTTCGGTTTCATCGCCAGCACCGCCAGCAGGCATACAAGGTGTTTTTGACCTTCCGAAAGCGAGTGAACCGGCTTGTCGGCCCAATTCTCCTTGCCAAACAAGTTAAGAAAATCTCGGGCTTTACGCCTCGCTTCAGAGTCGTCCCGCCCGGTTTGCGACAGGCCGAAGGCGATTTCCTCTTCAACGGTTGGAAAAATGATTTGGTGATCGGGATTCTGGAAAATTATTCCGACTTTTTCGATTGCGGATTTCCGGTCTTTCGACACGTCTGCGCCGTCGACAAGGATTCTACCCGACGACGGGCTGACCAAGCCGCAAATCAGCCGTGCCAGCGTCGATTTTCCAGATCCGTTGCATCCTACCAATCCAATGCGTTTTTCATTTAGGCTTAGCGATATGTTGTCGATTATCGTTTGCCCGTTAAGCCGGTAGACAACGTTGGACAAAACCGCGAGCGGCTTGTTCGTATTGTTCATTTCGAATTCACTGCGGCGATCGCTTCCATAGAATCACTGTCCTGATTGCAATCGGATTTGAGACTTGGATACTTAAAGAAATTTCAGCCCGCCATCTTCCCGATTTTTCGCCATTTCGCCGCTTCCATGCAAGCGTCGCAATAATGCGCGATAAGAAATTCCAGTGTAGACCAAAATTCCCGTATTGCTTCAATCGTCCGAAAAATTTGATCGCCCGGAAGAGGATTTTTCTTCTGCTCAATTCCGCATCATGTCTTGAATCCGCTTGACAATGCCGCCTGCTGCGGAAATTCGGCGATCGCCCGGCTCAACGGGTTACCGCTAATCACGCTGCCAAGAAGTAATCGAGATTCGTTCCGCGACGGCGGCAAGCTTCGCGCCGAACGGCTGGCGCCGCGCGCGTGAAACGATCCTGGCCATGCGAGCAACTTATGAAAATGAACTGAATGCGGTGAATCGCGATGATGGAGAGCCCCGGCCCAGTTCGCATGCGCATGTCAATGTAGCCTTGTTCTGAATTTGGTCGATTTTTTCGGAGCATACTTGCGCCATCGCCGGAAACTGCACATATGGATGTCGTATAGCAACGCTGGGGTAGTCGCTAATGGAAAGTTTCAAGGACAGGCAGGATGCCTTTGAGAAGAAATTCGCTCGGGACGAAGAATTGCAATTCAAAGTTCAGGCGCGGGGAAACAAGCTCGTCGGTCTCTGGGCCGCAGAATTGCTGGGCAAGTCCGGACCTGAAGCCGACGCCTATGCTCGCGAAGTAATTATGTCGGACCTGGAAGAAGTCGGGTTGGAGGACGTATACCGGAAACTAGCTGCAGACTTGGGCACCCTAGCCGACGAAAAGGAGATTCGCAGGCGAATGGAGGAATGCCATGTCGCCGCCAAGGAGCAAATCCTAAACGATAGCTGAAATCTTGCGGAATGAGCTATTCCAAACAAATTATTCTATTTCATGCGGGGCAGTGTCGTTCAATTTGATCGATCGCTTTCATGTTGCGGGCAATCGAAAACTCTCGAAAAAATGAAGTCGACGTTTTTGAGATGGAGATCCGGGTCAAAACACGCTTCCAGTTCCGGTTTTGTCATCCATCTGGAAACGAATTCGTCGGCAACAAGCTCATCCATGAATTTGCGCCGCGTTGTCCAGGTATCCATGGCAATGCGCTGAACAGCGTCATAGGACTCGCCGCGACCTAGCCCTTTGTCGACCAGCGCAAGCAACACATTTTGCGAATAGATTAAACCGCCAAGCCGGTCGAGATTATTTTGCATGTTGTCGCGATTGACTACAAATCGCTTAACTACCGCAGCTAGCCGCGCTAGCGCGAAATCCAGCGCAATGGTCGCGTCCGGCGCGATAATTCGTTCGACCGACGAATGAGAAATATCCCTTTCGTGCCACAAGGCGACATTCTCCGCGGCCGGAATGAAATAGGAGCGGACAAGGCGGGCAAGGCCCGTTAAGTTTTCCGACAGGATCGGATTCTTTTTGTGCGGCATCGCCGATGAGCCCTTCTGACCTTCGGAAAAACTCTCTTCGATTTCCAGGATTTCCGTTCTTTGCAAGTTTCTGAGCTCCACGGCCAGCCGTTCAATTGAGGAGGCGATTACGCTCAGCACTGCAAAAAACATGGCGTGACGGTCGCGCGGAATTATCTGAGTCGAAATCGGTTCCGGACTCAAGCCGAATTTGTCGCACACATACTTTTCTACTTCCGGGTCAACAGTGGCAAAATTGCCGACGGCACCGGAAATTGCGCCCGTCGACACTTCTTCTTTTGCGGTGCGCAAGCGCACGAGGTTTCTCGACATTTCGGCAAATGCAAAAGCCATTTTCAAGCCGAAAGTCGTTGGTTCCGCATGCACGCCGTGGCTGCGTCCTATGCAAACCGTGTTCTTGTGTTCAAAAGCTCTCTTTTTTAATGCCGCGAGCAAGTCTTCCATATCTTTGATAAGAATATCCGCGGCGCGATTAAGCTGGATGCTTAAGCAAGTGTCGACTACATCCGATGATGTCATGCCTCGGTGCAGAAACCGAATGTCGCTCGCGCCCGCCTTCTCAGCAAGATATTCAAGGAATGCAATTACGTCGTGCCGAGTTTCGCGCTCGATTTCCTCGATACGACTCAAATCGAAATTTGTATCAATTCGGCGAATTGCCGCAGCGTCATCTTCGGATATCTTGCCTAGCCGGGCCATCTCTTCGCCTGCGTAGGATTCAATTTCCCACCAGATTTTGTATTTCGCCTGCGGCGACCAGACCGCTTCCATTTGAGGACGAGCGTAACGCGGAATCATTTCTTTCTCCCTAGGAAACTAATTTTCCGAAAAAATGTTTTGCCCTATTCGCTTCAAAGAATGCGACATCGCTTCGCGCCGAATGGATTTCTTGGTTTCGCGCCAATGCGCCGGAAATTCGCGCAGAGTCGAAGCGGCAGGAATCTCCCTTGGCCCCTCTTTATCCAATTCATTTTTCAAGCGTCTACGTATTGCTTCAATGCCTTTGCTGTTGCACTGCATGTGACAGGAGTTCGGCTCTCCGACAACCTTGCCGCCAAAATAACCTTGCCTCAAGTTTACTCTCGCTACACGAACTACGCCGCATGTTTAAACCGAGCAATGGACTTCGAAGATCCTCGCTACCAAGGGACATGCCCGATTCTAATGAATCCCGAATTGCACAGGACGGCCTATTACAGAATTCCGGGCCGCCGGCATATCCCAAGCATTGGATACATCCTAAATTTTTCAAATGCGATTGCGACCTGCCATACACCCTGCGGATTGCGCGTCATCAAGGCCGTGAATCGCGTGGGCGCGATATCTTTTGCCGACTATTCCGATGAAGCGCAGGACAATAACATGGCCGCGGCTGCCCTACATTCATTCCCGAATTTAGTTGCTGTCCGATTCCCGACCTATCCAATAGTAAATAAATGGCATTAAATTCATTGAACTCATAAATTTTTATTATTACTTTACATTAAGTTAAACTGATTATTTAAATTATATTTTCAATATTTTTACTTCCCGTTTGGCGGTAGTCGGCTTCAGCCTTGCCCGGCTGCTTTGACTGGTCTATAGACCATTGGATTGAAATGCCGAATCCTTCCGGCATTCGACTGGAGCCTTCCATGCCAACGCAAAAACTAATCTATCGAGGCAAGACGAAATCACTTTACGAGAGCCAATCGGCCAATGCCGCAATATTGCGATTTCGCGATGACGTTTCGGCGTTTGGCGGGACCAAGAAGGCGGTTTTCGAAGGCAAGGGAGTCCTGAACAATAGGCTTTCGGAGCATTTCATGACATCGCTCAGGCAAGTCGGACTTCCGACCCACTTTCTGAAGCGCATGAATATGCGCGACCAGCTGGTCGTCTTTGCCGAGATGATTCCCATTAAGTTAGCAGTGCGAAATTGCGCCGCCGGTTCAATGGCTGCCAGGCTGGGCATAGAAAACGGCATGCCGTTGCCGCATCCGATTGTTGAATTTGCGCTAAAGGACGAAAAGCTCGGCTACCCTGCAATTTCCGAAGACCACGCAATCGCATTCGGCTGGGCTTCTCAACACGAGTTGGAGGACATGGCGGCAATAGCGCTGCGCGCCAACGATTTCCTAACCGGGATGATGATTGGGACGGGGATACGCCTCGTCGATGTCGTGTTTGAATTCGGACGGGTTTGGGATAGCGAATTCAGTCATGTCGTGATAGCGGATGAAATTACGCCGGACGTATGCAGGCTATGGGATTTCAAGTCGGGCCGGAAACTGGACAAGGACCTTTTCCGCAACGGCGAAGGCGACCTGATCGACGGTTACTCCGAAGTCGCACTTCGGCTGGGAGTTTTGCCGAAGACTGGCAGTCGAATCCAGAAGCCGAAACTCGTAAATTAGGAAAAAGGAATGGCGCAAGGCCTAGGAATATCAAGGCTGCCCCACTTTGCCGCTTTCGGACCCGGGTGCTTGCCCGAGGGCGCGTGAATATATTGAAGGCGAGTTCCCCATATCGAGGGCCGTAGTTAAATGGTTCTAAAGTGATCGCAAAATTCGCTCAGGCGAAAGAATCGTCCTTTCAAGGCCGACAAAAGATTCGAAATTTAATCGGAACGAATTTTTTGTCGAACGCGCCCGGCTCTTTTGAGGCGACGCGGACAAATTTCGATATCTCGTTAATCTAGCCCTCGGCATAAAATGTCCGGCGAGACCTAGTGTCGAGAACGAAGCACTTCAAATCGCTAGTCCTGCGACCTCAGTGCATTTACAGGCACTTTCAAATAGGTCATGCCGTTGTCGTCCGCTTCCGGCATGTTGCCGGCGCGCATGTTGACCTGGAGGCTTGGCACAATAAGTCGCGGCATGCCGAGCTTTTTGTCCCGTTCGTTCCGCAGCTCCACGAATTCCGCTTTCTTTCGCCCTAAAGCAATGTGAACATTGGATGCTTTCTGTTCGCCTACAGTCGATTCCCAAGAGAAATGATCGCGGCCAGGCGCCTTGTAATCGTGTCCGACAAATAATCGCGTATCGTCGGGAAGCGAAAAGATTTTCTGAATTGAATCGAATAGATCGTCGGCCGAGCCTCCCGGGAAATCGACTCTGGCCGTGCCGAAATCCGGCATGAAGACAGTGTCGCCGCAAAATGCCGCGTCGCCAATAACGTATGTCATGCAAGCCGGCGTATGGCCCGGCGTGTGCATCACGAGTGCCGGAATCGACCCGACTTCGAACCGATCCTGGTCTCTAAACAGTTTGTCGAATTGAGAACCATCTCTTTGAAATCGCGTACCTTCGTTGAATATCTTTCCGAATTTGCCCTGAACTTCGACGATGTTTTCTCCAATTGCTATTCGCCCGCCCAATTCCTGCTGGACGTACGGGGCGGCCGACAAGTGATCCGCATGGACGTGGCTTTCCAAAATCCATTCCGTTTCTAGATCATTGTCCTTCACGAATTGGATAAGTGCGTCAGCCGATTTCGTTTCGGTGCATCCCGATGCGTAGTCGAAATCCAATACTGAATCGATGATTGCGCATTTGCTCGTGCTGGGGTCGCTGACAACGTATGAAACCGTGTTGGTTCCCGAGTCGAAAAATCCTTTGACTACCGGCTTATGCATTTTTTTCTCCCCGAATTGCCGCCTGCGGCATTATCATCGGCCGCTAGCGCAACATTTAGAAGCGTAAGCATCTTTGTTCAACGGAATTCCTAGCCGAAAGAAAATTATTGGCGCCGACGCCATGCCGAAGCGAGGCGAACCGGACCGAAAGCGTTCTTGTTTCTTGGCCGGCCTCATTCGGCTAGCGAGCAGCGCCCGCCGAAATGTCAGGATTCCGCTGCATTTAAATTCATCGGACAACAAACTGGCTTTCTAGCGGCGAACTAGAACCATTCACCTTGAAACCTCCGCGGTCCGCTCCCGGACTAAGCCGATTGTCCAGGACGGCACGCCTACCGCCGGACCCTCCTCCAGCCAGCGGCCGACCTCGGCGCGCTGCGCCGCGTCCAGCTTCGGCGGCCGTCCGATGCGCTGCATGTCCTTCAGTCCCTCCGCGCTCCGGGCGTTGTATCTGTTCACCTAGTCGCACAGCGTCTGACGGTCGACGCCGGCCCCTGGCGCGCGATTTCCGCGCGGGTGTGCTCGCCCTCCATCACCCTGGCGATCGCCCGCAAGCGCCGGGACTGGTTCTTGTCCTTGCATTTGCCGGCCAGTGCCTTTAGGCCCTCCGCCGTGTGGTCAGTGTTCGTGATTGCGACGCTGTTCGGCAAGACATCCTTCATGTTGTTGTTTCTCAATCCGCAACATACGGGAAGGCATCACCGACTGCACCCCGCATGCACCCCGCATGTCGCCGCCACGTCTAGATGTCGATGTCCACAAAAGAGTTCTTATAATGCTCGCGAGCCAGCAATTACTTGCATTGGTATCAGTATGATGCTGCAGTGCTATTCAAAAGTTCGAGCCTATTCTCGCCGTCGGATTGTTCGGCGCGGATGTATGAATAGTTGCCGATATAGTGCTTAGTTCACTAATCACGGTCGTTCGGACAACGCACATAAATTGGAGGCATTTTTACAATCGACAAAAGTAAGGTGCTGAAAACGCTGGCGCAACTCGTGTCGGCGCAGGAAGGCGGCGAGGCCGCGGTCCAAGGATGCATTTCGAATTTCTTGGAAGCGGCCGGATGCGAAGTCGAGCAATTCCAATACCAGCCTTCGTCCACTCGAAGGGAGCGCGAGTTCGGGCGAATAGCTAGCTCGGACTTTCAAGAAAGAACGGTTGTCGCAGGTCGACTCCGCGGTTCGCCGGAGTTGCCTAGCTTGATCGCATTCGCTCACCCCGATACTGAATCGCCTTTCGGTCTCGATCAATTGAATACCGATCCGTTCTCCGCAAAATCGCATCGCGGCCGAATTTACGGCTGGGGAGTCGCCGACGACCTGGCAGGATGCGCGGCCGGGCTAGCCGCGATAGACGAGATATCTTCTTTCGGGGCGCCGCGAGGCGATATCGTATTCGCATCCGCGCCGAGCAAGAGGTCCGCTCGCGGAATTGTCGAATATCTGGACAGGCGTCGCGCCGACGCGTGCCTGTACCTCCATCCGGCCGAATCCGGAAACGGGATGAAGGAAATCAAAGCCGCATCGCCGGGGCAGCTGCAGTTCGAATTCCATATCCCAGGACAGCCGCCCGACACGTCGGAGCCTTGCCAGACGCCGTTTTCCCATCTTGGAAGGAACCCGGTTGACGACGCGATCGCACTTTGCGAATGCCTGGCGAATTTTGCCGAGGAGCGATGCTCCCGCATTCGCTATCCGCCGATTGAGGAACGAGTCGGAAGATCCACAAATCTCCATGTTTCCGAAATCCGGACGGGCGCCGAAGGCGACCTGTCCCGAATTCCGGACCATTGCATCCTCGGCGGGGCCATTTGCTTTCCGCCGGTCGAGGATCTTGCGGAAGTCATGCGCGAATTCGAACGGGCGACTTGCCGTTTCAACGAGGCGGACGAGCGACGGCGGAGCAATCCCGTTTCGCTTAGCTGGATTTCGGGCTCGAGCGGCGCCGAAATCAAGGAGTCCCACCCATTATACCGAATCGCGCATGAAGCAATCGAGAACTCTACGGGGACTGCGCCGGAATACTATCCGCTGCATGCGGCAAGCGACATTCGCTTTCCGATCGCCCTGCATTCCATACCTTGCGTTGGTTTCGGTTGCCTCGCGGGCAATCTCGCGAACAATGGATTTGCCAATGAATGGGTTGGCATTGAAAGCTATTTCCAGATGATCGAGGCCTCCATGCGAATTATGGCGTCTTGGTCGTCCGGCGAATGGAAACTGCAAGGGACGCAAAAGAATTAAGCAGCCGGTTCATGCGAAGGGGCTCATATCGAATCCGGTGCAGGGAGGAATCAATGCGGGGGAGCGGTGGCAAAAATCAGAACCGTAACCGGTGATATCGAACCGGGGTCGGTTCGCAACGCGATGATTCATGAGCATGTACTATTCGATATCGTCGCTCCCGATTGCGGAGGAAACAGAAACGCCGAAATAAATGCGCTTAATCGGTGGCAAATCGATTATTTCTCGAATCGCGATCCGTCCAACGCGCACCAGCTTGATCGCGGCGTCGCGACATCCGAAATGAAAGCGTACAAGGATGACGGCGGCGACCTAGTCGTCGACCAGTCCGCGCTCGGGCTGGCGCGCGACCCTGAAGGACTTCGGCGCGCCGCAATTGATTCAGGCGTCCGGATCGTCGCTGCGACGGGCACCTACACGGCGCCATACCTCGACGATAAAATCCTGTCGCTCGATTCTAGCGAACTCGGCGAACTGTTTGCTCGCGAAATCCTGGAAGGTATTGGCGACTTCGGCATTCGCGCCGGCATAATCGGAGAAATCGGCTGTTCGTGGCCGCTTGAGGAATTCGAAAGACGCGCTCTTGGCGCCGCAGCCCGGGCGCAGCGCGAAACCGGCGCCGCGATTAGCGTTCATCCGGGGCGGCATCCGGATGCCTGCCCGGAAATCATAGAAATATTGGAACGGCACGGGGCTGATTTGAGCCGAACGATCCTGTGCCATATGGACCGAACCTATCCCGACGGAGACGGCGTGCTTCAATTGCTTCAGTCAGGGGTAAACGTTGAATGGGATTTTTTCGGAATCGAGCAGTCTCACTACTGGATGGGCGATCTGGAGCTCCCGAACGATCTTGACCGGCTGCGCATCATCAGGAATCTCGACGATCTGGGTTTCGGCTCTCGATTGCTGATCTCGCAGGATATTTGTACGAAGACGAGAATGAAGCATTGGGGCGGCCACGGATACGGCCATATCCTTAGAAACGCGACCGCGCTGATGGACAGGCTGGAATTCGACCAAACTCTGACGGAGAAGCTGCTGCGATTGAATCCTCGGCGGCTTCTCGCGATCCAATAGCGGAGCAATGCACATGAATTTCAAAGGAAGCTACAACGTAATGGTTACGGCCTTCGACAAGGACGGCGCGCTAAACCTGGACGAGCAGGCGCGATTTACCGAATGGCAGGTGCGCAGCGGAATTCATGGGCTCGTGCCGCTCGGCTCGACGGGCGAATTCCTGTCGCTTTCCCGGGACGAAAAATACGAAGTTGCCAAATGCGTTGTCGATACGGCGGCCGGGCGGGTTCCGGTGATCGTAGGAGCCGGCGCCGAACGAACGGAGGATGTTGTCGAAAACTGCAAAATGGCCGAGAAGCTGGGAGCTGACGGCGTGATGATCATTCCGCCGTTCTATTCGACTCCGACCGAACCCGAGCTTATCAACCACTATTCGATTATCGCCGCCGCAACCGGACTTCCCATCATGATCTACAACAATCCGGCAACGGCGAATGTCGATTTGACGCCGGAAATCGCGGCGAAACTGTCCGAGATCCCGAATGTGGAAATGATCAAGGAATCGACGCTGGAAGTAACGCGCGTTCGCGACATCCAGGAGCTTTGCGGCGACCGCCTGCGGGTGTTCGGAGGCATATTGGGCTACGAAAGCTTCGTTGAAGGCGCCGTGGGCTGGATTTCCGTCGCCGCGAACATTCTTCCCCGGGAATGCTGCGAACTGTATTCCCTGTCCGTGGAAGACAAGAATATCGACGCTTCGATGGACCTTTATAGAAGGATACTGCCGGTTATCCGGCTGGTCGGCGGCCACCGCTACGTTTCGGCCACGAAAGCGGCCCTGGCGATGATCGGATTCGATATGGGCTCGCCCCGCCTGCCGCGTCTGCCTCTGCCTGCTTGCGAAATCGAAGAGGTTGAACGCGCCCTGCTTGCGGCGGGAGTCGTTCTGGACGGCTAGCGCTAAGGCATGACGGTCAGGTTCCGCTGGAACGGCAAGGCTCTTCGCGCCGAGGTCGGCGACTCCATCGCGGCCGCGCTGGCGGCCGACGGCGTGACCGCGCTTGGCGAAACCCGAACAGGGCGCCGACGCGGCATCTTTTGCGGCATGGGCGCATGCCACGAGTGCCTCGTTTCCGTAGACGGCTCGAGGTCGCAAAGAGCCTGCATGGTACAGGTTCGCGAAGGAATGGACATCCGGTCGCAGCGCGATTCCGAGCCGGCCGGCCGCAATGCTTCTCAAGGCGAGCGGCCGCAGACGCGATCGAATTTCGACATTGCCGTCGTCGGCGCCGGGCCCGGCGGGCTCGCCGCCGCGATCGCATTGGACGCGCTCGACTTTTCAGTTTGCGTCCTTGACGAGAGGGAGCAGCTCGGCGGGCAGTACTACAAGCCGCGAAGCGGAGGTTTTCGTGGAGCGGCCTCGGCCGACAGGCAGCATCGCGAAGGCGAGTCCCTTCGAAAACGCGCCGTTCAGGGAAATATCGAATTCAGGCTGGGGGCGACTGCGTGGTGCGCGCGGCGAGGGCAGGGCGATGACTCGCATCGGTTTGTCATAAAGGCGTTCCAGAACGGCGGAACCGCAACGGTCGGGGCTCGCGCGCTAGCAATTGCCACCGGCGCGGTGGAAACCCCCGCGATCGTGCCGGGCTGGACGGCGCCCGGAGCGATGACGATAGGCGCCGCGCAGACGCTGGCGCGGAGGTACGGGGTGCTTCCGGGCAGAAGAATCCTCGTCGCGTCGAACGGACCGCTTGGACTGCAGCTCGCGGCGGAAATCCACGCGCTCGGCGGCGAAGTCGTCGGCCTCTACGAGCGAAGTCGAGTGAACGATGCGCTTGCCCTTCTGATGTCGGCCGGCAATTCGCCCGGGCTTGTCGCCCGGGGAGCGATGTACGCGATCCGTCTTGCGATGGCCGGGATCAAAACGCATTACGGATGGGAGGTTTCGGAAATCCACGGGGCGGAACGCGTCGAAGGAGTATCGCTGCGGCGGATGGAAGACGGCCTTGAACGGACCGTTGCCGCCGACGCCGCGTGCATTGGCGAAGGGTTCGCGCCCGAGCATGAGCTCGCCCGGCAGCTCGGCGTACCGTTGGACGTCTCCGCGAACGCTCCCAGCTTTGCTCCGCAGAGGGGGCCGGACGGGAAAACTCCGGTCGAAGGCGTGTGGATCGTCGGAGATGCCGGCGGGCTGGGCGGAGCGCAGGCGGCCGAGCGGCAGGGGCTGCTCGCCGCGTCGGGAATTGCGGGATACCTGGGAAAATCGGCCGGCGCGAACAATTCCGCCGCTCGGAATCTAGCGAGATTCGGCAGGTTTCAGAAAGCTCTCTGGACCCTTTACGGCGCGCCGCCGAGACGCGAATTGCAGAGCAATGCCGTGATATGCCGGTGCGAAGAGGTGACTGTCGCGGAGGTCTCCGCCGCGGTCGAACGCGGAGCCCGCGATATCGGTTCGATCAAGCGGGCCACGCGGCTGGGCATGGGCAGATGCCAGGGGCGCTATTGCGCCTTGCCTGCGCTGCGGCTGCTTCGCGAAAGCGGCGCCGAAGTCTCATCCGCCAGCCTTGCCGCGCCGCAGCTGCCCGCCAGGCCGGTCAGAATATCGTCGGTCGCCAACGAAAAGCGGGAATGGCGCGGTCACGCCCGAACTTCGCTGACCACGAGGCCGCGGCTCGCGAGTACGCGACCGCTATCCAGAAACGCCGCCGACCTGGCGATAATAGGCGGCGGGATCACCGGTATATCTGCGGCCTACTGGGCCGCGAAGGCGGGCGCGCAGGTCGTATGCCTCGAAAGGGGGATGATTAACGCCGAGGCTTCGGGCGGCAATGCCGGCAGCCTCCACCTGCAGCTGCTGTCATGGGATTTCGGCGAAGGAGAAATCTCGAGCGCGGCGCCGCTGCGAGCCCTGCCGTTCCAGAAGGAGGGCATCGATCTCTGGATTTCGCTTCGGGACGAGCTTTCGCAAAGTTTCGAGCTTGCGCTGACGGGCGGATTGATGGTTGCCGAGAATTCGGAGCAAGTCGCGTTTCTCGAATCCAAGGTCGAAGCGGAAAGGCGGGTCGGTATCGCGACCGAGATCATCGGCGCGGACGAGGCGCGCAGGATCGCGCCGGAAATTGCCCGGAACATTATCGCGGCTTCCTGGTGCGCGGGCGAAGGAAAAATCAATCCTCTGATCGCTTCCAACGCGCTGATCGAAGCGGCCCGGTCGCACGGCGCGATTTTCGAGGAGCTGGCCGGCGCAAGCGCGCTGGAAAAATGCGCTTCCGGCTATCGCATCGGCACGAGCCGAGGGGAGCTGGCCGCGAAAAAGGTTCTGATCGCGGCGGGCGGCTGGTCCGCCGAAGTCGCGAAGCTGCTTGAAATCGACATTCCGGTGCGCGGAGCTCCTATCCAGATCATCGTCACCGAGCCGGCGGCGGCAACCGTTCCTTGCCTCGTCGCGCATGCCGGGCGGCACATTACGATGAAGCAGACGGAAAGCGGCAACATTCTAATCGGAGGCGCGTGGACGGCGGGCCGGGATGAAGCCGGCAGGCAAATCGTCAGGCTGGAAAGTCTGGAAGGCAATCTCTGGGTGGCTGAACGGATTTTTCCCGCTGTCGGGCAATTAACGTTTATTCGCAGCTGGGGCTCGATGAACATCGACATAGACGGAGCTCCGCTGATCAGCGCGCTTCCCGGTCATCCCGATGCAGTGGTCGCAGCCGCCGCCAACGGATATACGTTGGCGCCGCTGATCGGACGGGAGGCCGCGCGCCTCGCCTTGAGCGGGAAAATCAGGCGAGATCTTGAAGCATTCGATTTAACTCGCTTCAATTAGGAGAGTATGAAAGATGACGAAATTGAGCATCCGCGCCGGCGGCTTCGGCTTTTCCGGAATCCTGGAATGGGACAAGGCGCCGCAGACATGCAGCGCATTCGATAAAATGCTGCCATACGAAAGCCAACTCGTGCATGTGCGCTGGAGCGGCGAAGGCGTTTGGATACCGCTCGGGGAATACCAGTTCGGCGTCGGCTACGAAAACCACACCAGCCATCCCGCGCCCGGGCAATTTATCCTGTATCCGGGAGGAATAAGCGAAACCGAAATCCTTCTCGCATACGGCGGCGTTATGTTTTCATCGAAAATGGGACAGCTGGCCGGAAACCATTTCCTGACGCTGACCGAGGGGCAGGAGCAATTGATGGATCTTGGGAATCGCGTTCTTTGGAAAGGAGCGCAGGAGATTAGCTTCGACTATGCTTAGCATTGCAGGACAGGTCCTCGATTTCCGGCCGCATCGAATCGGTGCGCTTCGGAACGGACCGGGGTCTCGGTGAGGTAAAATCAGCCAGGCGCTTCCCGACATCGCGATTGAGTTCGATTGCCTCGATCACGACATCTATCATACCAAGATGCAAACGCTTGCGATCTCAGGAAACCTTCCGATTATCCTTACGCTCCGGCCCGGCAAGCGCGCGGGTTGTCTGACGGACAAGGGCCGCGCGATGGATCTGCGGCCGATGATTGAAGCGGACGATATTGCCGCCGCCGGAAAGCCGTAGTCCTCGGGCCGCGAGGCGCCAATGGCATAGTCTACGAGCCGGGGCTGCCTTCTGTAGACTACTCGAACGTCGTCTATGCCGACATGGCCCTGCTGGCGAAGCCCAGGCTTGAATACCCCGGACATTAAGGGAGTTCGAGGAGGAAGCGGCGCAGATTGCCGAGGCATAATACCGTCCCGTAGATTGGGGCGGCTAGGTCGGCTTGGGTCATGAAAACACGCATGCTATCGATGCCGACCGCGCGCGTCGGAGGCCTCGAATGGTTCGACATGGCGAGCAAGGGCGAATGCGCCGGCCTTGCCGATTAAGAATTCGTCCCGTTCATGGTCTTCGGAAGACAGCTGCAGATCGGGTTTTCGATGGGATCCGTCAAGGCTTGGGAGCTATCCATGGCAAGTCTGGAAATCGAGCAAGCTGCGAAATCGTACGGTCGGTTCGAGGTCATGTCGGACATCATCCGATTCATCGACAACGGCGAGTTCGCTGTCTTCAAGGTACCGTCAGGCTGCGGAATATCCACGCTCCACCGAATGATCGAGGGGCCTGAGGAGATTACGGAGGGGGCAATCTCGATCGGGGAGGAAAAGTCGTGAACGATGTCATCCGCTCGCAGCGAGGCGCGGCAACAGTATTTAAAAGCTCGCGCCTAATCCGCACATGACCGCTTTCAGCAACATGGCCTTCGCTCTGCGGCGGGCGGGCATGAAGAAGGACGAAATTTGCAGGCCAGTTAGTTAAAGAAGCGGCAAATTACATGCAGATCAAGGGATCGCCAAAGCGCCTCCCGCGAATCATTTCGGACGGGCGGCGACAGCGTGCAGCCGTCGGGAGCGCAATCGCGCGCGAGCCCAGCGTGTTCCTGTTCGACGAGCCGCTCGTTAATCTTAATGCCGCTCCGGTCGCAGGCTAGGGTCGAAATCGCGGAGCTTCACGCGCGGCTCGGCACGGCGATGGGCTAAGTTACTCGCGATCGGTTCGAATATCCGACGCTGGCCGACAAGATCGCGGCGCCGAAACAGCGGGCGCCTGGAGCCGGGCGGCAGTCGCATGGATCTCTTTTGCCATCCCGCCAACGGGTTCCTGGCAGGATTCATCGGCAGCCCGAAGTTGAATGTCTTCGAAAGCGGAAACGTGATCGCCGCGGCGCTTGAAACACCGGGAATGCCGCCCGGAATCATTGCCGCGATCCGCATTCGCGCCAAACATCTCTCCCCGGCGGGCGGCGACTCTGAGCCAGTGTTCGGAACCCTGCGGCCGGTCGAGGAATTCGGCGGAGTCGGCGCGGTTCCCGAAGCGCGAAAAGGCCTGGGAGTTCGTGCCGGGAGGCAACTTGTTTCGGCAAGCCGTGGATGCTAAGTTTGCATTCTCGATATCGGGAGGGATAAATGATACGTGAATATTCGTTAAAATTGTCGCTTTGCGCCGCTGTCGCGGCAGTTCACTTCGCGAGCGCGGTCCAGGCATCGCCGTCTGGCGTTCTGATAATCGTGGAAAATGAAACGCCCGAAAATCTCGATCCGGCGAATGCCACCAATTCCACGGTAAATCAGCTAACGATCGGAATCTACGATACGCTCGTTCAGTTTACGGCCGGCGAAACGGCCGTGTCTCCTCGCCTTGCGACGGGCTGGAGCATTTCCGACGACGGCTTGCAATATACGTTTACGCTGCGGGACGATGTCACATTCCATGACGGAAGCAGCCTGACCGCCGAGGATGTCAAGTTCACTCTCGACCGGCTCCAGAGCTCCGCCGGAAAAGTCCTGAACGACATGGGGCCGTTCGCGGGCGCCGAGGTCGTCGACGACTTGACAATCAAGCTGAGCCTTTCGGCTCCGTTCGGTCCGTTCCTTTCAGCGCTATCGCGCATCTACATCGTCAACAAGGACCTTGTCGAAGCCAACATGGGCGAGGACAACGCGCGGCAATGGCTGGCTGTCAATGCCGCCGGGTCGGGTCCCTACATGGTCAAGTCCTACAAGCCGACGGAAGCGGTGTCGCTTGTCGCCTACGAAGACTACTGGGGCGGATGGGAAGGCAACCATGCGGCCGAAGTCGTGTTTCGCTATGTTTCCGAACCGTCGACGCAGCTAGCTCTGCTAAGGAGCGGAGAAGTGCATGTCGCGCCGGATTTAACCGTCGAGGACAAGCTGTCGATGATGGACGAGGAGGGCTTCGCTGTCGATATCGGCGCCGCCGCCACGCCGCTCTATTTTCAGTTCAATACTGCAAGCGACGGTCCGACCGGAAACAATGAATTCCGCCGAATGCTGAGCATGGCGTTCGACCGCGAACTCCATCTGGAGCAGGTTCTGCAAGGATTCGGGACTATGCCCGACGGGCCGCTGCCGTCGAATTGGGTGGGCCACCAGATGGGCACGGAGACGGGCTTCGATCTGGAGGAAGCGAAACGGCTAGTCGACGAAAACGGCTGGGCCGGAACCGAGTTGCTCGTCAGGTACCTGCCCGCCATCGAGGAGGAGCGCTTGGCCGTCGAGCAATTCCAGTCGAATTTGGCCAGCATCGGCATAACGCTCAATGCCGAGGGCATGACCTGGCCGGCGCAGGCGGCGACAGTGCAGGATCTCGCAACCACGTCCGACATTAACATGATCTACAACTTCCCGAGTTTCCCGGATGCGCACGCGATCCTCAATACATCCTTCAACGGCGCCTTGACCGGCTACAACGGGGGCTACAACTGGGGGCAGTATTCCAATCCGGATGTGGACGCGCTGCTCAACGCGGCGGCTTCGTCTTCCGACCCGCAGGAGCGCGTGAGATTGTATCAGGAGGCTCAGGAGATGATCGGCGCCGACCATGTGGTAATTACGGTGTCCAATCCGGGCTTTGTCCTGGCGATGTCGGACAAGGTGACGGGCTACGTGTACAATGTCGCTCATCACCAGACTTTCAACATCATGGACATGGGCCTGTCCGAATAGCGCTGCGACGCTCGCTTTCGAAGGGAGCGGAAAGATGAGATACGTCCTGGAAAGGATTGCGTTCTCTCTCTTCGCTCTCTTCATTCTGATTTTCATAACCTTTTTGCTTAGCCACGTCGTTCCGGGCGACCCCGCCATCGCGGCAGCAGGCCCCAACGCCGGGGCCGAAAAAATCCAGCTGATCCGGGAAAGAATGGGACTGGACCAGCCCTTCCACGTGCAATTCCTCACCTACGGCTCCAAGGTGCTTGCCGGGGATTTCGGGACCTCCTGGTTCACTCATCAGCCGATTGCGGACGACATTATGAGGGAGTTGCCCCCTTCGCTCGAACTCGTCGTTTTGGCGATGCTAATCAACCTCGTGATTTCGTTTCCGGTCGGGCTGATCGCCGCGAGATACCACGGATCGAGTTTCGACAACGGCGTTCGCGTCGTGGCGATCGCCGGTGCGGGGCTGCCGATTTTCTGGACTGCGATTCTTCTTCAGCAGAAGGTGGCGGCCGACTGGCAGCTTTTCCCCGTCGCGGGACGGCTTAGCTTCGCCTACCGGGACTTCGAGGGAGCCACCGGATTCTATCTTTTCGACAGCCTTGCGCAGGCGAGGCTCGACGTGTTCCTAGATCTGATTATGCATATGTTTTTGCCCGCGCTGGCGCTGTCGCTTCTATTTACCGCCGTCGGCGTCAGGATAACCCGCACGTCGATGATCAGCGAGTTTCGCAAGGACTACGTCGTAATGGCGCGAGCAAAGGGCGCGAGCGAAGCGCGCATCATGTTCCGGCACGTGTTTCGCAACGGCGCGACGCCGTCGCTCACCGTGTTCGGGATGCAATTCGGATGGATGCTGGGCGCCACGGTTCTCGTAGAGGAGATTTTCGGCAGGCCGGGGATAGGGCGCTACGCCGTCAAGGCGGTTACGCAATCGGACATTCACGCGGTCGTCGGCGTGGTTCTGGTCGTGGGGCTGGTATTCGTTATTTCGAATATGGCGATCGACTTGATCCTGTTCGCCATCAATCCGCGTAAAGCCCGCGAGGACTGAAGATTAGAAGAATCTGGTCATTTTCGAGAAGCGGAATCGAAAAGTGCGCGCTGATCGTCGCGGGAATCGTGCTGCTGCTCGCCTTGATCGGGCCCTACATCGCCCCGTTCGACCCGCTTGCGATCGATTTTCGAAACAGGCTCGTCGAACCCTCCTGGACCCATTTGCTCGGCACCGATGGCTCCGGACGCGATGTGCTCAGCCGAATCCTGTACGGCGCCAAGCTTACGATTCTGTCGACCGTGACCGTGATCGCGACAGTGCTGTTTTTCGGCTGCATTCTAGGAATTTTCTCCGCGTTCGTCGGCGGCACAATCGACAACTTCCTTATGCGAATCGCAGATGTCTGGCTTGGCTTCCCGCCGCTGATTCTGGCTCTCGGCTTCGCCGCGGCGCTTGGGTCGAGCCTGGAGGCCGCGATACTGGCGCTTATCTTCAGCTGGTGGCCGACCTATGCGCGATTGTCGCGGATGATTACCGTCGACATCCTCTCCAAGAAATTCGTTGCGAGCGCAAACGCGCTGGGCGTCTCCACGGCTCGAAAAGTAACGCACTACGTGCTGCCCAACGCCTTCGACATACTCATAATTCAGGTCACTCTGGACATTTCCGCCGTGATGCTGGCGATATCGGGCTTGTCCTTCATCGGGGTCGGCGCCCAGATTCCCCAGCCGGAATGGGGCGCGATGATCGCGGACGGGCGATCTTTCACTTCGAAGGGCTGGTGGGTCGTGACCTTCCCCGGCCTGATGATTTTCATAACGGCGATGAGCTTCAACATTATCGGCGACATGCTGCGGCGCGAGCTCGACCCGACGCTTGTCACGAGGCATTGAGATCGCGATGCCCGGCGCCGCTTCCGCAACGAATGCTTCACGGGACGATGCCGTGCTCAAGCTGGAGAACGTGTCCATCGCCTTGAGCGCAACGCGAACGACGATGGTGCACAGCGTTAGCCTATCGATCGATCGGGGCGAGATTTTCGGACTGGCGGGCGAATCGGGGTCGGGAAAGACGCTTCTCATGCGAACGCTATTCGGGCTGCACGACGACGCGATCATCGAAAGCGGCCGCATGACGTTCAAGGGCGCGGAGATTTCATCGTCCGGCCACAGGAAGCGCGTACGAAAGCTGCTCGGCCATGAAATCGGCTTCGTGCCGCAGGATCCATTCTCCTCGCTGAATCCGACCATGCGCATCGGAAAGCAGATTCGCGAAGCTCTCTATTTGGGGAAGGGAATTTCGCCGAAGTCGGGCGAGGCGGGGAAAATCGCGCTTGATCTCCTTGACGAAGTCGGGATTTCGGAGCCGGAGCTGGCCGTCGACCAGTTTCCGGATCAGTTTTCCGGCGGCATGCGCCAGAGAATCGTCATAGCGATCGCCCTGTCGCAGGAGCCGAGCATCCTGGTCGCCGACGAGCCGACGACCGCCCTGGACGCGTTCACGCAGAGAAGAATAATCAACCTGATCATAGAGCGCAGCAGAACCCGCAACCTCACCGTCATCCTTATTAGCCACAACTTGGAGCTCTTGCGGCAGAACGTCGACCGAATCGCCGTCATGTACGGCGGCCAGCTGTTCAACATCCTCGACTCCGGCGAAATAAGCGAGGGCGCGGCGCATCCCTACACGGTGGCCCTGTTCAATTGCATACCGCGCAAAGACATGACGCTCGGCGACATTCGATCGATTCCAGGCGAGCCGCTTAGCGCCGGCTACGGCTTGACCGGCTGCGCCTTCAGCAAGCGGTGCGGCTTGCGGCAGGACGTTTGCGATTCGAGCTTGATTCCTGTCAACTCGGCGTTGGCAAGGAGTTTCGACGCCTGCCTTGTCAAAGCGGGCCGGCAGGCATGAGCGAGTCCGAAGCGCCTCTGCTGCAAATCAGGGATTTGTCGAAAACTTTTGAAAGGCGGTACCTCGTTCAGCAGTCCAATTTTTCGCTGCGGAGCATCGACCTCGAGCTGTTCGATGGAGAAGTTGTCGGGATTCTGGGCGAGTCCGGCAGCGGCAAATCGACCTTGGCGAACATTATCACGAGGCTAACGCCGTATAGAGACGGCGAGATATTCTACAGGGGCAAGGAAATTCGATCGCATAGCCCATCGGAAATCTTCAAGTACAAGTCCGAAGTCCAAATCGTATTCCAGGATCCGTACGGCAGCTTGAACCCCCGCTCTACGATCAGAAACAGCATCAAGGAGGGATTGAGGCTTCATCAGTCGCATCTGTCGCGCCAGGACATGGACGCGAGAGTCGAGGAATTGCTTAAGAGCGTCGGCTTGGTCAGCGAGAATCCCGAAAAATTTCCGCACGAGTTCTCGGGCGGCCAGCGGCAGCGCATTGCAATAGCGCGGGCGATTGCCGTCCAGCCCACGCTTTTGATTTGCGATGAGCCGCTATCTTCGCTGGACGTGTCGATCCAGGCTCAGATCATTGAGCTTTTCGCCAGTCTAATCGAAGAGTATCGATTGACGATGCTTTTTATATCGCACGACATCAACGTCGTCAGGCTTCTTTGCGATCGGGTCTACGTTATGAGCGATGGAAGAATCGTCGAATATGGAAAGACGTCCGAAATCTTGAACAATCCGAAAAACGACTACACGGTGAAGCTTATAGAATCAGTTTTTTAATCTAGGAGAGAAGCGGGCCGGCAAAAAGCCGATTTTGATTTAGTGGGCGCGCTGCGGTCCGAATAATATCGCCGCGCTCGCCTTTAACTCGGCAGCAAACGATTGGCGACGGAATCGAGGCGAATGCCTTATGCGCTAGTTCTGTCTAGCTTGCCGCAGATAGTCGAATCTCTCGCAGAATTTGAATCTTGGCATCTCGACTAAATGTTGCCTTATCGGGCCAAGCTCAGAAGGCGCGGTTGGCCTCGTTGCCGACAATGTTATAGGTCCCATCCCCGAGACTGCCCCGAAATTTGAACAATCCGCTCCGTCAAGACGGTGGTACGCGCCATTTTTTCCGGCTCGATTCGCAAGAGCGGGGCACGGGCCCAACGTATTGCCGAGGAATGGGAATATTTGAAGGAAAGGCCAAGCAATCCAAGCGCCTTTGACTGATTTTTCGCGGCAAATTCGGGGCGGGCCGCCGGTTCGGCGCATGCACGATGCATCAGGAGCAATCGCCCCTGCGTTCGTCGTAGCAGCGATAGACCGCCGCCATGTTCGCAAAGTAGAGATTCACGGCCGAAGCTCCGATTGCCGTCCACGCGAAATCTCAGCGGGAACGGGAGCGGCGGGGATAGCCTCGCAAATACAGCCTGAGCCGCTAGAGACGCCGCGGACATTGCTTGGCGGGCGAGTCTCGCCATTTTCCGAATAGGCTCTCGATCATCGAGACGGCGCGGGTACATGTCCGCCCCGCCGCTCGACAGCGTTTTCAGGGGGCAGTTGAATTTCCGGCCATATCGTCGCAGTTGTATGCGCTGGCGGTCGACATTAGAAGAGTTGGTGCGCCCGGCGTCGGCAACCGACTCGATCGGGCGAAGAATTTGCAAGGAATTTATACTTGGATCCTAAATCGAAGACAGGGCGATGGCATAGGCTTGTTACGTTGATCAAGGCTCGGCGGAGGCGGCTTGGAACGCGAAGCATTCGGCATTGCCGAATATCCGGGTGAAAGAACTGGCATGGCGAAGTACAAGTTCTCCATCGATATAGGCGGTACTTTTATCGACGCGGTCCTATTTGACTTTATCAGTGAAGAACTGGTTGCTTTCAAATTGCCGACCACTCCGGAAGACCCGGCGGCAGGCGTAATCGCGGCGGCCGAGCGGCTCGAAGTTCCGGTCAACGAAATATTCGAATTCGTCCACGGCACCACCCTGGGGCTCAACGCGATTCTCGAGCGCAAGGGAACCTCGGTCGGGATCATTACGAATTCCGGATTCGAGGATATTTTCGAAATCGGACGCGGCAGCCTCAGCTTCACGGATATGTACCGCTTCGACTTCGAGCAATCGCGCAAGATCGTGGAGCGCAGGAATGTCAGGGGCGTGGGGGGCAGAATTGACGCCTATGGCGCGGAAATCGATTCGCTCGATATCGACGGGCTCCGCCTCGCCGCGTCCGAATTAGTGCGCGACGGCGACTGCAAGGCGCTCGCAATTAGCTTTCTCCATTCCTACGCCAACGATGACCACGAAGTCCGGGCCGTCGAGCTGCTTCGCCGCGAGTTTCCGGGTGTCGAAATCTCCTCCGGGGCGGCGCTCGCCAGAGAGTACCGCGAATACGAAAGAACCAGCACGGCCGTACTGGATGCCTACATCAAGCCGGTGCTGAGAAACTATCTCGGGCGAGTGGCCGGCGGGATCGAATCGCTCGGCTTCGGCGGCAACAAATACATCATGAACTCGTCCGGCGGCGCGCTGACATTCGATATCGGCGAGGCGAATCCGGTCGCCACGGTCATGTCGGGGCCGGCCGGCGGCGTGGCCGGAGCGCTGCACGTCGCAAGGCACGCCGAAAGAAAAAACATTCTATCCATCGACATCGGCGGCACCAGCCTCGATGCGTGCCTAATTATCGATTTCGAACCTACGGATGTCTTTGAAGCCGTAATTGACAACTTTCCGGTACTGCAGCCGATTTTCGACATCCGGAACCTTGGCGCGGGAGGCGGCTCGATAGCGCGCGTCGACAACAGGCTCCTGCGAGTCGGACCGCAAAGCGCGGGCGCCGAGCCCGGACCGGCGTGCTACGGACGCGGCGGCGAACTGGCGACCGTGACGGATGCCGCGCTTGTGCTGGGCTATCTGGATTCGTCGAATTTCATGGGCGGGGAAATGAAAATCGCCAATGATCTCGCGCGCGCGGCACTGAGCGAGCACATTTGCAAGCCGCTGTCGATCGGGATCGAGGAGGCCGCGAAGTCGGTATTCGACGTGCTGGTTTCCCGAACTTCCTCGTCGATCAAGGAAATGCTCCTGGAGCGAGGGCGCGATCCCAGAGACTTCACGCTATTGGCGTTTGGCGGATGCGGTCCGTTGCTGGGCCCGATGATTCAGAGGGAGCTCGAGATGCCCGAGCTAATGATCCCTCCGCTTCCGTCGGTATTCTCTGCCTGGGGAATGATGGCGAGCGACCTTTCGTTCAGCGATTCATCCTCGGTTCTGGAACCCGTTTCGGAAGCTTCTCTGCGGCGGCTGCGGAGCCTTTCCAGAAGCCTGGAGGAGAGAAGCCTAGCGGAGCTTAGGCGCAGAATAGGCGCGGATGTCGCTCCTAAAATCAAGTTTTTCGCTAGAATACGCTTTATCGGCCAGGAGCATACGCTGAGCGTCGGCTATCATGAAAGCGACTCGCATGAAGCTCTTTTCAAGCGATTTTCGGACGCTCACTTCGACCGGTTCGGCCATACTTTCGACGAGCCCGCCGAAATCGTTTCGCTATCGATAAGGCTGACAATCGTCACGAGGAAGCCCAGGATTTCGTGCGAGCGCGCGCGGCTGCGCGATACCGGGGAGCCGGTAAAGGCCAGCATGCTCGACATGGCCTCCGGCAAGGTGGTCGAAACGATTCGAACGCGGCGGTCTGGGCTAGCGCCGGGATATTGCGTTAGCGGTCCGATGCTCGTAGACGACGAAGGATCAACGCTCGTGATCCATGCCGACCAGAGTCTGGCCGTGGAAGAAGACGGAATAATATCCGTCTCGCTGGTGGAGTAGAAAAATGACGAGCAGAGCTGCCGAGCTTGAAATCGTTTCCGGACTGTTTCTTTCCGCCGCCGAGCAAATGCGGCGCACTCTCGTAAGGACCGCATTCAACGCGGTCATCTATGAAGTTTTGGATTTCGGAATCTCGGTCGCCGACAGCAAGGGCAGGATGATCGCCGAGGCCGCCGGGATTACGTCCTTCATAGGCGCCAACGACTACGCCCTGAATACGCTGATCAAGAAGCTGGACATGTCCGCCTTGCGGCCCGGCGATGTCGTCATGCTGAACTACCCGTACTGGAACTCGGCGCATGCATCCGATGCGCTGCTGATGGCGCCGGTTTTCATCGACGGCGACGATATCGACATCTTTTTATGCGTGCGCGCGCATTGGCTCGACATCGGAGCCAAGGATTCCGGCTATGTGATAGATTCTTGCGATATACATCAGGAAGGGCTGATCCTCCCCGGCGTGAGGATTATCAAGGAAGGCGTGCTAGACGAGGATCTTTGGAAGATTCTGGAGTTCAACTCGCGCCTTCCCGAAGCTATCAGGGGCGACTTCGGCGCCCAGGTCGCGAGCCTTCGCACCGGCGAGCGCTGCGTCAGGGATATTTTTCGGAAATTCGGCAAGGCAAATACCTACGATGCGATCGACGAGCTGATCGACCATGCGGACTGGGAAACTCGACAGGCGCTGAAGAATTTTCCAAAGGGCAGCTGGACGGCCGAGGAGTGGCTCGACGACGACGGCATATCCGACCGGATGATCAAGATGGCGGTCAAGGTTACCATCGACGACGATAAGTTCACGGCGGACTTCAATGGCTCGGACCCGATGGTCGCGGGGCCGGTCAACGTGCCGTTCGGTGCGACGACAACAATGACCAAGACCTACTTCAAGTTTCTGACCTCGCCGAATTCCCCGAGCAATCACGGACATTACCGAGCCCTCGATGTCAAAGCAGACCCCGGCAATCTATTCCACGCCGTCTACCCGTCGGCGACCTATATGCCGTGGACGAAAATGGTCGCATTCGAAATGATCGCAAAAGCTCTTGCGCCGGTCGTCGACTGGATTCCGATGTCGTCCGGCGGCGACGAGCCTGGCTTCATGGCCGTCGGCAGGCATGGACGAACCGGCGGAACCTTTGTCGTCAGCAACAACGAGGGCATCGGCTGGGGCGCGACGCATAGGCACGACGGCGCGAATGCATTGCAGCATCCTTCCACGAGCACAGTTCGAAATACGCCGATCGAAGTTTTGGAACGGCAGGCGAATCTTTTCCACGAAGAACTCGCGCTGATCAACGATTCTGGCGGAATCGGGAAATACCGCGGCGGGCTGGGCGTTCGACGGCAAGTAAAGATCACATCGGAAACGGAAATCATTTCCATGAAGAAAAAATCAAAGACATCCGGATGGGGTCTTAAGGGAGGGCAGCCTTCGCCGGTCAAGAACCATATGGTGCTTTGGCCCGGAGAAAAGCGGGAGAAGAAGGTGGGCTTGCACAGGGCAACGCTGCAGGCCGGCGAAAGGTTTATAAATTACAGCGCGGGCGGGGCAGGCTGGGGAGAGCCGGCGCAGCGGGACGCCGAAGCGGCGGATTACGATATTCGCAATGGATATGTTACCCGCCGAAAGTAAACCCCGGCAATATCCGGGTTCCAGAACGGGCCTCGGCCGCGAAGAAACGGGAGCATGGACGTGAAATACGCTTTAACCGGATGCAACATAACCGACGTGAAGGCCGGAGAGACGATCCCCGGCAAGTCGCTCGTAGTCGACGGCGACAAGATCGACGGCATCGTCGACAATGCAGATCTGCCGGCGGGAATTTCAAAAATCGATCTTGGAGGCAGATTTCTTTGCCCCGGGCTGATCGATTGCCATTCGCATTGCTTCATCGGCCAGTTCAACGACAGGGATACGGTTTTGGCATCCGAGATGACGGCGCGGGCGAGCCTGCATTTGATTGGCATGCTAATGCGGGGTTTTACGACGGTTCGCGATGCGGGCGGAGCGGATTACGGACACAAGGTCGCCTTGGAGAAAGGAATGTTCACCGGGCCAAGAATGTTCGTATCCGGCAAAATCCTCTCGCAGACGGGAGGGCATGGCGATCATCGCGGAAGAGCGAGCATGTGCGCCTGCGGGTCGTCGATCGGAGGCATTTCGGTCATTGCCGACGGGGTCGATGCGGTAAGGCATGCAGTTAGAGAAAATATTCGTCAGGGCGTCGATCAGATCAAGATAATGGCGGGAGGCGGCGTCAGCTCGCCCGGGGACGAGCTTGTCCACGCTCAGTATTCGATGGACGAATTGCGCGCCATTGTCGACGAATCCGAAAGATTCGGTCGATAC